>SMTZ1_10008615_pt1 | contig 10177 bp, 6 predicted proteins | sample DeeMarSWOR136_30_FD_25667 | JGI IMG/M metagenome (IMG submission 25667) | reverse complement strand
CTTACATTTCGGAGGCATGATGCTCGAGACATGGACAAGGTTGCACTTTTCGATACCCGCCTGTCTGAGCGCCACCTCAAAAGAGGAAAGCTTGTCCTTGTGTACGCCAACGCCCTTGGTGAGGAATAGTTTCTTCGGAATCAACTTTTCAGCCTCCTTTTCCGTCGAGAAATGCGTTGAACTCCTTCTGGCTGCGGTTTCGCCACGTGCCGCTGTGGTATGCAAAGCTTGTGATGAGCGGCATGGCGATGGTGGCCTCGGAGAAAACGACCTGCTCGGCCCCCTCATCCACCTTGCCCCATGAATGGGCCTCCTTCAGGGTGGAGCCGGACAAACCGCCGTCACGCTCGTCCGCCACGGTGATCTGCACCGCATACTTGTGCATGGAGGCATGCTCTCCCAGAATGTCAGCTGCCACCGTGATGTCCTGGGCAAAGTTCTTTGGCACGCCACCGCCTACCATGAACAGACCCGTGTTCTCCGACTCGACCTTGATCTTTGTGAGCTCAAGGAAATCCTTCACGGAGTCGATCGTCACGCACGGCTTCTTTTTCCGCTCCCACTGATGGGACACGAGCCCGAACCCGGCGCTGGAGTCAGAAAACGCAGGCACGAATATCGGCACACCCATCTGATAGGCAGCCCGGACCACCGATCCCTTTCCCACTCCCTTTTCCACGAGGTACTCTCCCATGATCCGCGCGAACTCTCTCGATGAATAGGGCCGAGGTGGCAGCCCGTCTGCAATCTCCTTCACCGTCATGTCGCAGACCCGGAGCTCCTCCTCGTCGATGTACGTATCGTAGATACGGTCGATCATATGGTTCATGAGCTTGTCGTCATCCGCAAGAGGCGTGCCCTGATAGTGTTTGAAGCCCAGGGCCTCGAAGAAGTCCTGATCCACCATGATTGCACCTGTGGAAACGATAACATCGACCATGTTGAGGGAAACCAGATCGGCCACTACCTTTTTCAGCCCCGCGCTGAAGAGCGAGCCCGCAAGACAGAGAATGATGGTGCACGACTCGTCGGCCAGCATGGCATTGTATATCCGCGCCGCCCGCGCCAGGTTTCGTGCCTGAAATGCCATCTTTTCGAACTGCTCGATGATGGGAACCGAATTGAAGGTCTTGATGTTTATGTGCTCCACCTCATGCTGGAGCAGATCCTTTTTTTCCATCTCGTCCACCTCCCCCTTTTCGTGAATGTGCAGTACAGAGAAAAAACCCAGTCCAGAAAGAGCAGGACATGTAAAAAACGTTTTTAATAAAATCTTTCTTCACGTGGTGGTCAATAAAAGTTGTACCCGAGCTGTATACACTCCTGCTTACATACTGCCTTCATTATACTCATTTCTCAGGTATTTGAGACAATGATATTGAGACCAGGAATACATAATAACCCATGTACCGGTCAATTCTTCCAATAAATACAACCGTGGGGGTACCTTACCCCTTGCAACTATCGGGCTTACGTATATAATCAACTGTGTTAGAAGTACGCACCAACGACCAATGAGAACACATGCAAGAGGAGGATTGGAAATGAAGGGTAACGAAAAACTCACCCACACGCTCAACGCGCTGCTCGCAGACGAGCTCACGGCCATCAACCAGTACATGGTCCACTCGGAGATGTGCGACGACTGGGGCTACGGCAAGCTCCACGAGCACATCGAAAAGCGGGCCATCGATGAGATGAAGCATGCCGAGAAGCTCATCGGCCGGATTCTCTTCCTGGAAGGAACACCAGTCGTCAGCGAGCTCCGGAAGATCCACATCGGCGCAGACGTGAAAAAACAGCTCGAGAATGACCACAGGGCGGAAGAGGACGCCATCAAGGCCTACAACGCTGCCATCAAGCTCGCCGGTGATGTCGGTGATTTCGCGACCCGTGAGGTGCTTGATTCCATCCTGCAGGAAGAGGACGCACACATCGACGGCATCGAGGAGCTCCAGGACCAGATCGGGCATATGGGGGTGCAGATATTTCTCACCACACAGGTTGGCTGACTCCCGTCATCTTTTCCGCCTCCCAGGGATAGGGGCATCCCGAAGGCACAAAGCCTTTTGAAGCAGGGCTACGGAGAGGCGTTGATGACTTCGTATATCCGTCCGAAGCGGTCGTACGTCTGAGGGGAAATTTGCGATTTCAAGGCAGGACCGTGCTCCAGGAAAAACTTTGCCGGTTTGAAGCGGGTAAACCTGACACGGTCGGCCTCGGGCATTGACTGCACGAGCTCGGCGACTAGATCCACAATCTTTCTGTTTTTCTTCTTCGGATGCACCTTCGAAATGGGTTTGGTCATGACCTCCAGGTATGCGGAGTTCACCAGGTAGAGATAAAAATCCGTGTCGAAAAGATCTTCAACACCAGCCACCGGCGACTCTGCAAAATCTCCGTAGAGGTAGATCGATTCTTTCCGGAGGATGTTTCTCTCGAACAGGGGCTGCAGCTCTTCCTGCTCATTCACCTTCCCGCTGAACAGGCAGGCCATTCTTTGATTCCCCCTGTAACCCATCAGCGAGAGGAACACCGGTAACTCATGTGCACCCCCAACGGGAGTGATAGTCCATCGGGCATCGAGCCCAATTCTTCCGCTTTCAGCCAACAACCCTGACATGGCCTGGAGATAGATGAGATCGTAAATACTTTCCACTAAAAGCAGGTCTGTCCCTGGAAACAGGTCCAGGGACAGCTGGTAACCCAGCGCACCCTCCAAAGGCATGATGCTCTCCCTGTGGACCTGCAAAGCATCGGTATAGACCTGTGTCCCTTCTCGAGGTGAAATGGAAACATCCCCCGATTCGATACTCCTGTCTTCGAGAATCCGAACCCGGTCGAGCCGGTTCGGATCGACCATATAGGGAGACTGTGTCGTATAGACGACCTGCAACCCCGACCTGCACTCATCCTCCATAAAACGCAACAGGTCCTTCTGGGCGGATGCATGGAGGAAGAGGGAAGGTTCATCCAGAAGGAGTATGAGGGGGATGTTCTTTCGCTTTTGCTGGGAAAACCATGCAAGGAAGGAGAAGAACCAGACGAACCCCCTGGACCTCCGCCCCAACAGGGTGCTTACCTTTTGTTTCGAGTTATAGACGTAGCACCAGAGATTGGTTCCGCTCTGCATTCCAGGCGGGTCTTCAGGCAGCCCGGGACGAATGTCGAAACGCATCTCAAGCTCCCTGTTCTGAGACCAGTATTTCATGATGCTCTGGGTCAGGTGGTTCGAGGCTCCTTCCAGCCTGTTGCCCCGCTCCAGTGCTCTTCTGGGGTTGACTATTTCTTCCAGGTTCAAGCGGGCAAGATCGATGATGCCCAGCAGCGGATAGTCGGAGTCCAGAAGCTCGTTATTCCGCTGACGCTGGATGAGCGCCTGAATGTTGATGTGACCTTCCATCTGGTAGAATTCGTCAAAGTAGAGAAACTTTGGCACTCTGGTCTCGAGGTATCTTTCGAACAGGTACTGGTGCAGACCCTTGTCCAGTATCAAGTTGACAGATTCCACGAGATCCTTCGCCGCCCCACCCTTCTCGAGTGATTTCAATGAGCTCGCCAAATCAGGTACCGTGGAGCATTGCGAAAGCTCCTTCAACTGCTGCTTGGTGAGCCTGGCCCTGCTCAGCAGGGTCCCTACCACGTCCCTTTCATTGATCATGAGTTGCGCAAGGATCTTGTTCCCATATCCCTTGGACAGAACGAGTTCGGGCCGCGACAGGATCCCGGGAAAATCCGCTTCCATGTCCCTTCGATCCTCATCTTCCAGGGAAAAGGTCGCCCGTGTAACGATTGCCGGCTCCCGGCGGCCTCTTTCGACTTCAAGCCTGTAATCCTCGACATCGATTCTCGGGTAGTCGTCATCCACATTGAAATCACCGTGCTCCGGAATAATGGGATTCAAATGGTAGAGAGCCTCCAGCACGGCCGTTTTACCTGACTCATTCTTGCCTACAAAGCAGGTAATGTCGGACACATCAAAGTTACAGGGCGTGCGAATGCATTTGTAGTCGGAAATCTCAACGGTTGTCAGTTTCATGAAAGCCCCCGTTCAGCCACGAAGATTACTTCATGTATCATATACCTTTGTTGGATTTGATCTCAAGTAAAATTTCATGGTGTGCATACCATGATACGGTGAGCGATGGAGCCAGGCTGATACGCTGGGGCTTCAAATCTTCTCGACAGTGTCAGCGATTTCCTGATTTTCGAGCTTCTCAACCTCCTGCCGGTAATACTCCTGATATGCGGTATAGCGGTCGAGCTGCTTGAAGGAGAGCCGTGCGAACTCCGGAGCGGGACCTGTGGGATAGAGGAATATTTCAAAGTTGCTCTCGTACAGTCGGTAATAGGGAGCTGTTTCGCGCTCACTGGGGCCGTATTTCTCTGCCAGCTTCTCACCCATGGAGCGAATGAGCTTTTCCATGATAGTCTGAGAGTGGTTCTCCTTGAGCTCATAACTCACGCTGAAATAGATGAGTTCTCTACTCTCGTTGAAGAAGAGGGATATGTGCTCCCCGTAGAACTGAAGCTCTTTGGCGAGAAGCACGTAGTGTACGCCGTATGGCGCCTTGATCTCCTCCTCCTTGACCGCGTAACCCTGCCTCCGTGCTTCGCTCAGGAGCCGGTCGTAGCGTTCGCCGAATCCGATGAAGTCGTATCGCGGTGATTCCTGGGAGAGGGCCGAAGCAACAGGCATGAGCGACACGGCAAGTATGAGAACTGAAAGGTATACAATGGAAGAAGTGCGTGTCATTTTCATCATAAGCTTATCCTGCCGAGGGTTTATAACCCTATTACCCTTTATAGTCGAACTTCGAATGTACATGTAAAACTGAAAAACACTTATTTTCATGAGGAAACTGAATCCAACCCAGCTTCTTCACCGAAGTTCTCAAAATTACCGTGTCATATAATGAACAATGTTACATTTTTAGACCGATGCGTGAAACTCTCCGATTACCCTTTATTTATCGGCCAGGGGCATGGAAAAATATAACAGGGCAGGGAAAGAAAGCTGACGGTCAAATCTCTACCCTCTTCTGTGCCTGTATGGCGGTCACCGCTACCGTGTAGATGATGTCCGTGACCGTGGCCCCCCTGCTCAGATCGTTGGCCGGCTTGTTCAGACCCTGCACGATCGGGCCGATGGCAGGTACGTTTGCCTCGCGCTGCACGGCCTTGTAGGCAGTGTTTCCCGCATCCAGGTCTGGAAAGATGTACACCGTCGCCTTGCCTGCCACCTTACCGCCACTTGATTTCACCCGGGCCACCTCGGCGGATATCGCGGCGTCGTACTGCAGGGGCCCTTCGATCGGCAGGTCGGGCCGCTTCTTCTGCGCGATAGCAGTGGCCTCCTTCACCTTGTCCACATCCTTCCCTTTTCCCGAGGTGCCGGTGGAATAGGAGAGCATGGCGACGTAGGGTTCAATGTTGAAGGCCTTTGCCGTTTCCGCGCTCGTAATCGCGATATCGGCAAGCTGCTCGGAGTTTGGGTTCTCCACGAGGGCGCAGTCACCGTACACAACCACCTTTTCAGGCATGAGCATGAAGAATATGCTGGAAGCGATGGAGATATCCTTGCGGGCCCTTATGATACGAAGCACCGGACCTATGGTCTCCGCCGTTGAATGGGTGCTTCCGGAAACAAACCCGTCGGCATGACCCATGTACACCATCATGGTTGCAAAGTAGACAGGGTCCAGCATCTGATCTCGGGCCATCTCATGCGTCACACCCTTGTGCTTCCTGAGCTGATAAAAGGTCTCAGCGTAGCTTCCGATGGTCTTTTCGGTGACGCATTTCATATCGACGATTTTTGCGCCCTCGATGTTGGCGCCGATATTCCTCGCCTTGTCCATGACCTCTTCCTCTTCACCGAGCAGGCAGATGTGGCAGATTTTCATCTGCAGAAGCTCCTCGGCTGCCTGCAGGATGCGGGGCTCGGTTCCCTCGGGAAGCACGATGTACTTTCGCTGAGCCTTTGCCATTTCAAAGAGCCGGTACTGGAACATCCTCGGCGTGGTGACTTCCTTGCTCACCGCGCCCAGCTTTATGTGTATATTGTTCACGTCGACGTAGCGTTCCACCGCATGCTTCGCCAGCTCGATCTTCTCCCGGTCGTCTTTCGAGAGTTCACCGGATATTCCGTGCACCGCCATTGCCGTGGTGTAGGTGTCATCCTTAACGGAGAGCACGGTGAGCCCCGCGTCGGCGATGCCGTCGAGCAGCTTGCGCGCATTCTCACCCGGCAGCAGGCCGCCCGTCAGTATGACACCGGAGAACCGGGGATACTGAAAGGATTTCTGGGCGATCATGGCTGTGAAGATGAGGTCGATGCGGTCTCCGGGGGTGATGAGCAGGCACCCCTCCTTATCCTTCATGTACTCGAGGGCGTTCTCAGGGGTCATGGCGAGGACCTTGACGTCCGTCACAACTTTTGATAGATCGTCCCCCCTGTACACCACATCGGCGTGTAGTGATTGCGCAACTTCCCGGAGCCGCGGACCGGAGAGCAGCGGATTGTTGAGTATAGTACCGAAGAGCGGAATCTTTTCGATCCTGAGCAGGCTCTCGAGCCGTTTCATGTTCTCGGTAAAGTTCAGCGGCTCGAAACGGTTGACCACCACGCCGATCAAGTCGCAGCCCATGGAGTTGAAAGACTCGGCGCACTCGCGCACATTCTGGACAATCTCTTCGACGGTCTTATCAGCCCCCTTGGCAATCAGGAGTACCGCTGCCCCCAGGTTCTGTGCGATCTCTGCGTTGATATCGAACTCGAGGGCGGCGATGGTGCTCGTGTAATCGGTTCCCTCGATGACCACCACGTCCTTGTCACGGGCGATTCTCCCGTAAGCGTCGAATATCCGCACGAAAAGCTGCTCCTTGTCCTGCAGTGCGTCGCTCATGGTGGCGGGATTGATGTCGGCATCGTCGTCGGAGAGATTGAATATGCTTTTCACCAGAAAGGCATCCTTGTCTATGCTGCTCCCTTTCTCGTAGATCTGGCCAACGGGTTTCATGTAGCCGACCGTGGGGATCATGGCCTGCAGTGCGTTGATCAGACCGATGGTAACGAGGCTCTTGCCGCTGCGCTTTTCGGTCGATGCGATGAAGATTTTCTTTTCCATGCGTCAGTACCTCGTGTCTCCCTGTTCCATGTGGATACCCATACCCCGCTTACTGTCAAATATGCGCATAAGCGCACTCGAAAAAAAGAAAAATCGAGAGCCCCGGGGTATGGGTGCAACACTGTTTCAAATCCGGCGGCACCACCGGGAAAGTGCTCTGAGCTTTTCCGCGGTTTCAGCCCTGAGCTCCTCGGGCAAAATGCGCCATTCCCAGTTACCACGGGTGGTTCCCGGTGTGTTCATTCTGCCCACTGTTCCGATCCCAATAACGTCCTGCATGGGCACGACTACCCATTCTGCCTCTGAGCGAAAGAGAGCGCGGATGACGGCCCACTGGAGCCTGCTCCTGTCCCCGAACCAGCATCCCGTGTACCGCCGGACCCTTCTCCGTTTTTTCCGCATCCCCGCGCCAGATGCCGATCCATCGTACAGCCAGCCGATCAATGTGTCGTTGTCATGGGTGCCCGTGTATGCCACACAGCGCGTCTCATAGGTATGGGGCCTGTGATAGACGGAAGCGTCCCTGCCGAATCCGAACTGAAAAACACGCATGCCCGGAAGCTCGAACCTCTCCCTGAGCGCAACTACATCCTCGGTAATCACGCCAAGGTCCTCCGCGATAAAGGGTTGAGCAGGAAACTGCCGGGATACCTGCTCGAGGAACGATCCTCCTGGTCCGGGCCGCCAGCGTCCGGTTGCCGCGGTTTGGGAACCTGCGGGAACCTCCCAGTATGCCGCCAGGCCCCTGAAATGATCGATACGGATGCAATCGAAGAGGCGCAGGTTGTGGCCTATGCGCTCTATCCACCAGGAGTATCCACTCTCCTTCAACCGATCCCAATCAAACAGGGGGTTGTTCCAGAGCTGTCCCGAGGCACTGAAGAAATCGGGCGGTACACCCGATACAGAGGCCGGTTTTTGGTTCTCGCCCAGCTTGAATAGAACGGGATGGGCCCATACATCGGCGCTTTCGTGACTGACGTACAGAGGAATATCGCCGATCATGATGATGCCCCGCTCGCCGCAGTACGCCTTCAGGGACTGCCACTGCTCGAAGCAGAGGTACTGGAAGAACTTTTCCCGTTTCACGGCAGTGGAGAAACGTTGCCCAGACTTCTCGCGGGCTCTCTCCTCGCGGTCACGGAGATGTCTGGGCCAGCTCTGCCATGCCCGACTCCCCACATGGTCACTGATTGCCGTAAACAGGGCGTGGTCATCGAGCCAGTACCCATGAGCATCGCAGAAGCGATCATAGGCTTCAAAACCGGTTCCCTTGGACAGGAAATTCTCAAAGGCCCTTGCGAGAAGATTTTGCTTCCAGACCTTCACGGTTTCATAATCCACTCTCCCGTGATCGAATACGGGCCGATCCTCAAGATCATCACTTTTGAGAAGATCCTTGCAGACAAGTGCCTGCGGGCTGATCAAAAGCGGGTTCAGAGCGAATGCGGAGCTACTGCTGTAGGGTGAATTACCGAACTCCACCCCGGTTGGATTGAGTGGAAGCACCTGCCAGAGACCCTGTCCCGCTTCGTGGAGGAAATCCGCAAACCGATACGCCCCATCACCCAGATCACCGATACCACAGGGAGAGGGCAAGGAAGTGACGTGCATCAGTATTCCGCTCTTTCTCTCCAGTTCCACGACTACCGTCCGCTATCCTCCGCTACATCGCCCAAGATTACTCTCAACATGGGCCATGGCGTAAAGGTATGGATTTCACGATTCAAAGGAAAGAATAAGATGCGTGAAAGCAATAAGCGTTGACATGGCAGACGCAGAGAGGCAGCCTCTCGAAAAGGCCGAGGGCCCGGGGAGTCCCCCAACGATAGGTGCCTGTATTGACTTTATCCATGCTGCCCTTTAAAATAATGGTAGCAACCAGTGCGCTTTTCCGGAGATTCCACCCATGCCCTGGGCATACAAGCTGTCCTCTCTCTGCTGGTATTTCGGCGCAGTCCTGAAACCCCCCGATGAGTCCGTTGTCAAAGATGAGATCACCGAGGCTTTCACGGAGCATCGATGCTTCCCCTTCATGCCCGATTCCAACGTGATCGAGCGCCTGCGGTCGGGAGAGCCTGATGAAGCCCTCTCCCCCCGGTTCGCCGACATCAGGAACGATGCCTATGCCGCGGTCTCCGGAGGTGACCAGACCGCTCTGGGGCGACTGCAGCGGAACTCACTCCTCTCCTCGAGGCTATACTGGGCGATCGCTTCGGTACACCGGGCTCTACAGAAGATCGGGAACCCCTCTTTGGCGGGAAGACGGTTTGTCATCTGCCGCGAACGGCCGGGCATGCCCACACTTTATCATGTCGAGAAGAAGCTCACGGTGCTCGCCCACGTGGGGCAGGGGCCCGAATGGACCGAGATCCCGACTATCTACCTCGGTCTCAACATCTTCGACCTCCTCGCCAGGGAGGAACGCCAGAGCGGGGGAAAACACTTCAACGCCTTCCTTTCACTGCTCAGGGTCGAGGAACGGGCCATCGAGACCGGTTATTTTCACCTAGAGAAGATGCCGCCATCCACGGCCTCGGCGTTGCGTGTACTTACCGAAGAGGTGATTCGCTCTTCACGCACCGCCGAGCTCCTCGTAGAGAAGGTGCCGATACCGGTCGCCATAAAGAGATTTACCAGGCAGAACCGTCTGGCCATTCTCAAGGGTCTTGATGCACGCCGTCCGGACAGGGAACTGGAGTTTGATTTTGAAAAGAACGTGAAGGCCGTGGAGTCCCTGGAGCGTTACGCCCGCATGTACAAGCGCAGCAACGACTACGAGTCCCTCCGGGAAGTGGTCCGTCTGCTCGTCGCCGCATCGGGTCACGACGTTCACGAGGTGCGAAACCGCGCCAATATCACCCTCGAACGGGTGTTTTCTCCCAAGGAGTTCGATGCACCGCTGGCCACACAGTTCCTCAACCTGGCGAAGGGGTCGGTTCACCGCTTCACCTTCCGCCTCCCCCGCAGCAGGAAAGGCTACTTCGTCAGGCTCTACATGAACCTTTCGGAAGACCAGTTCATACTGCAACATGACATGCGCTTCG
>SMTZ1_10008614_pt1 | contig 10179 bp, 9 predicted proteins | sample DeeMarSWOR136_30_FD_25667 | JGI IMG/M metagenome (IMG submission 25667) | reverse complement strand
CCCCGCTAAAGCAGATCATTTGACCGTCCGACTCGACCAGGTAGGAGACACTGCCCCTGGTATGTCCGGGTGTATTGATCACCCGGATGCTATACTGGTTCCATGCGTCTTCCATAATCGGATAATTCATTGCTTAGCAGATACCTGTTGGCCAGGTTTATTGGGACTTCCCTGACCCGGGGTTGCAGATAATCTTCTTCCGATATGCCTATGGCTGTTTCAGCACCCCTGTTTTTCAGGGCTGCAGTCCCAAGACACTGGTCCCGGTGATAATGCGTATGCAAAATCCAGTCAATTCGTTTCACGCCAATAGGATTGAGCGCTTCGGCCAGTCTGTCAGAACCTGCATCAATGAGGATGCCCGAATCTCCGGATCTCAACAGATAGATATTGCATGCATCCTGTAAGCGATAAATATCCGGAAGTATTTCTTCAAAACCATTTTTGTCTTCATTTTCACCTTGTTGCGGGGAGGAGTCAGCGCTTGTGGGGAAAAAAGCAAGAACGATAAACAGGGTGGAGAGACAAAATGGGTTTTTCATTAAAGAAATCTTTGGCAATATGTATTACTTGCTGTCTATTATGACCTGGTGTTCCGGTCCAATGACACCGGCAAGGTTTACCGTCCGGAAGGCCAGTTCATATTTTTTCTTTTTCAGATCCAGGTTGTAGATTTCATCAACTTTTTCCCACCCACCAGTGGATGACTCCCTTACCTGGTATTCTTTCAGGTTGGGCGTGTCAGATAACAGGCTGATGCTTGCTTTATTGCCTTCGATGTTCACTTCTGATGCAATCGTATTGGGCGTCCATTCTATCCTGTCCCGGTCCTTAATGAGATTTATGACATCCATATGATCATAGATCCAGCATGGCTTGCCATCTCTGATCCAGGTATTTTCCCTGTAGAAATCATCTTCATACATCATTACCTTCCCTGTATGCTCCGGCCAGGCAGAAAAATAGTCTCCGTTGCCCTGCCAGGTTATCCAGGTATAGGTACGGGCAAAGCTTTCTTTTGGCCTCTTCACCTCTTCATCAAATTCAATGGCCCTGCGTTCCGGTCCCTTGACCAGCACTATGTCTGCTGCTTTATTTTTCAGGTATTCATCCCGTATTTCGAGCGCGGAAAGTGGTATACCGTTCTTTTCAAAATGATGATCGTATTTGGCATCGGACAATAACCATTTATTGAATTGGTTCAGCCATATCTCGTTGATGCCGTGGTGTCCATCCGGGCCTTCAACGCCCCGGACACCCGGACCGGCACCCAGGCATCTTGTCAGGTATCCGTAAGCATTCATGATACCATTCTGCACGGTCATAAAATGGCCACAATGGAATCCTTCCCCCCCCAGCGCGGCATCAAGAATGCGCTCTGCATATCCCTCTCCGCTGTAACGGGGACTGTGATCCTCAATTTTGATCACGGATTTGATCCAGTGCCTCAGTAACAATATCCTCTTGAATTCATCAGTTTCACCGTGGAAAATGGTATCCAGCCGGTATTTCTCGATCAAATGGCTGAATCCCGGATTGGACAGATCCTCCATGGACTGAAATTCTTTGTTTGGTTTGTATACCGTATTCTCTACTTCCGCAATAAAGTATTGCCTGCTTTCGCAAGAAAGTGCTAAGATTGTCAGGATAATTAATATAATTTTAGCTTTCATATCATTATTTTATACGGTTGTTTAAGACAAATATATAAATTTATCTAAAAGCGGAAATCCATGGAAATAAAAAATGCCAATCCAGGACTTTTCATCCTGATCAGTTTGTTGATAGCCACCCAAATGAGATTGCCATCCTTTGCACAGATATCCTTACAATCATGGTGGGAGAACAAGGGGGTTGCGCCCTGCTATTGACAGGACAATGTCAGGACCTTGTATAAGATTAGCTATTCAGGGCAGGAATACGGATGGATGGTTATCCATTGGAAAACTGGAAGTGCAATGACCTACGTCCCGTCCCATCCGGCTATCCGGGCCAGGATCCACCACATCGCATAGGCTTTCCTGTTGGCGGTAATATGCTGGCTGTTATGTGCCCCAAATTCGACCGATCCGCCGGGTGAACTCTTGTTTTCGTACCAATCCACACCCAGCTGATGGGCGTTCTGCCAGTCGGCATAAAAATTCCCTCCGTATGCCGCCGAATTGCCATCATCACCCGTGTCCTCCCAATAATTATCACCCATATCATGGGTGTCAATGCTGTAATAATCCAGGCAGTAGTAGCCATTCTTCTTGCAATGTTCAATAATCAATGCTGCCTGGCTTTTAGGATTGCCGTCCCCTGTATTGTTCCCCTGGTTGGCATGGCCTGTCATGAAAATGAAGGTTACGGCAAGCTGCCTCATGCCTGCTCCGGAACCAATCTTTGTTCCCCCTTCACCATATTCTGATATCAATGCATCCATTCCGGGTAAATAATTTGTGGCAATCTGGTGGCCGGCAATATTGCACCAGGACCACATGACCACATTAATATCATCATTGGCTTCATCGTCCAGGAAATTCCTTGTGGCCTGGATGAAGGCAGTTTCATTCCTGCTCAGATCGGCGGCATCTTCTCCGGGAGCGGCATAACCGGCTATGGCATAATCGTGAAAATCAAGTTTGCCAGCTTCGGGAGCATTATTTGTTATGCCAAACAGCACATCATCTCCTGGCTTATAGTCCTGTAATCCAAATAATCCCCGCGAGACATGCGTGCCATGTGATGTGTGCTGGTAGGCTATGTGAAGGGTAGTCCTTGCCTTGTCAATATATTGTTTCGGGATGCTCCTGAGAACGGCTTCCCTGGCAACGTGATAGCCGGCAATTGTCGATTGATTTCCAGGATTTTGATCTGTCATATTATCTTCATTGCAGCTGGTTAAAAATACACAACCTAACAGTGATAAAGAGAATATCAAACCCGAATGGATCTTAAACATGGATTTTCGTTGAGACTTTCCGTTGAACAGCATCATCTTTTTTTTATTTTATTCATACGGAAAAATCCTTGTCAGGGTTTGTAGAACTGACTCAAGGGCGGTGCAAATATTGAGCTACCCCGCCAGTCACCCCTTTCGTGTAATCACAATTTTATGTTCAGGTCCGGTTACACCAGCCAGGTTCATGGTACGGAATGTCAGTTCATGCCGCTTTCTTTTCAAAGGGATGCTGAATGACCCACCAACTTTTTTCCAGTCCCCCGAAGGCACCTCTTTCATCTGGTACGTATGAAGGTTGGGCGTCTCGGAAATCAGCCTGATTTCTGCCATATCGTCCTCTATCTGGATCTCCGAAGCAATGGTATTGGGCGTCCATTCTATGGCATCGCGGTCCCGCACCAGCCGCATGAACTCAGGTTTTGCATAGGCCCAATGGGGCTTGTCACCCCATATCCAGGTATTGTTCACAAAGTAATCATCTTCATACATGCTCAGCATTGTCTGATGTTCAGGCCAGGCGGTGAACATGTCATTATAGGTATGGTATTCTATCCAGGTATAGGTCTGGGCACTCCGTTCCTTGCTTGTTCCTGTTTCGGGATCTTCGTCCGTGGGAATACGGTCGGGTCCCTTTACCTTGATGATATCCGCTGCCTTGTTCTTTAAATATTCATCACGAATTTCAAGTGCAGACAACGGGATCCCGTCTTTTTCAAAATGGTGATCGTATTTTGCATCGGATAGAAACCATTTATGATAACCGTTCAGCCATATTTCATTAATTCCGTGATGTCCGTCGGGACCTCCTTTTACACCGGGTCCAGCTCCCAGGGTCCTTGTAACATAACCATATGCATTCATAATGCCATTCTGGACCTTCATAAAATGGCCACAATGGAATCCCTGTCCCTGTAAGGCTGCATCCAGGATTCCTTCTGCGAATCCGCCCCCGGGATAAGGATCACCAAAATCGTTGATCTGTATCACTGACTTGATCCAGTGCCTGAGTAATAAGATCCTTTTAAATTCATCCGTTTCACCATGAAATATGGTATCCAGCTGATACTTGTCTATTAATTTTTGAAAACCGGGATGGCTCAGATCTTCAGATCCCTGGAACTCAACATTGGGTCTGAATGGAGGATTGTCTACCGTTTCAACGATATATTCTTTATTCATGCATCCTGTGATCAGCAATATTGCTGCGATAAATAAATTAATTGCTTTCATTACGTTATCATTTTTATATAAAAAGCAAAATAAAGATATAAAAGAACCATATCAAAACCTTACGAAATGAGATTTTTATTCTATTTTTGAAATGGAATTCAATAATCAACATAACAATTAAATGCCATGAGAAATAAGCAAACCACTGAGTTCTCCTGCTGTATAGCCGTCCTTCTATCTTTATTATGTGTCAATGGCTTCTCGCAAAATCCAGATAATGTGACCATTATCCGGCCTGTAGAAATATATGATGTACTCCAGAATCCTGGCATGGGTTTCATGACTTTTCAACGGTTCAATGGAGATGATCTTAACAGAAGTAGGTGGACAGAAGGATTTCCCATCGATTATCAGGAGTTTGACGGGGATCTGACCAATAAGGATTATCCTGCTACCACCATAGCCTACTGGCGGATTTACTGGAAGTATCTGGAACCAGAGAAGGATAAATATCGCTGGGATATGCTCGATAAGGCACTGGAAACTGCGAAGTCCAGGGGACAAACACTGCTGCTCAGGATAGCCCCTTATGGCACCGGGGATGAAAGGGATGTGCCGGACTGGTACCGGGAGATGGTTGGTCCGAACAGGGACTGGAAATATAACAATCCGGTCAACAAATGGGTTGTGGATCCAGAAGATCCGCGTTATGCTGAATACTTCGGTGGATTCATTAGATCGATGGGAGAAAGATATGACGGCCACCCAGATCTGGAAGCCGTGGATCTTTCCATCGTCGGGGCCTGGGGAGAGGGTGCCGGTTCTGAATTGCTGAGCCAGCAGGCAAGGGAAGCACTGGTTGATGCATATACTGAATCCTTCCGGAAGACGCCTATCATTGCATTATTGATGGATAAAGAAACCAATACGTATGCAAATTCTCAAATACCGGTGGGATGGCGGGTAGATTGTATCGGTGACCTGGGATTCTGGGCCGATGAACAAAATGGCTGGACGCATATGTATGATTTTTACCCGCAGGAAATTATCAATGCCGGGGTTAAAGATTCCTGGAAAACATCTCCCCTCAGTTTTGAGATCTGTGGAACATTTCGTAACTGGAAAGAAAGGCAGGGCTATGACAGGGATGATGTCAGATATATTTTTAATGAAACGTTAAAATGGCATATGTCCTCCTTCAATGCCAAATCTTCCCCCGTACCGGAAGAGTGGCAGGACCTGGTGGATGACTGGCTGAAGAAAATGGGCTACCGGTTTGTGTTGAGAAGGTTCAGTTACCCGGATGAAGTAAACCGGAATGGCAAGCTTCCCTTTAAATCATGGTGGGAAAATAAAGGCGTTGCCCCATGTTATAAGGATTTCACCCTTGCCCTCCGGCTGAAATCAGGAAGTAATGTATCGGTACTGCCAACAGATGCCAATATTAAAGAATGGCTGCCCGGCGACAATATATACGATAATGCTGTTTTTGTACCGGGTGATCTGCCGGCAGGCACCTATGATGTTCAACTGGCCATTGTTGACCGGTGGAAATTTGAGCCCAGGGTAAAACTAGCCATTGAAGGGAGAGGGAATGACGGCTGGTACCAGCTGGGACAAATTAAAATTACCGAATAAAATGGATAAAGAATTAGATGTCATTGTAGTTGGAGAGCTAAACGTTGACCTCATTTTGAATGAGCTGGAGAAATTTCCGGAAATAGGCAAGGAAATCCTGGCCCGCCAGATGACATTGACCCTGGGAAGTTCTGCGGCTATTTTTGCCAGCAATATTTCAAGCCTGGGAGCAAGGGTTGCTTTCATCGGGAAGATCGGTAAAGATAAATTCGGTGAGGTGGTCCTGGAAAGTCTTCAAAACAATGGTGTAGATGTTTCCATGATAAAGAGAGATGATCATTGCGGCACCGGGGCGACCATTATTTTAAACGTGAAGGAAGACAGGGCCAATACTACCTATCCGGGAGCGATGGATTTCCTGACCATAAATGATATACCGGAAAATGACCTGAAAAAAGCAAAACATCTTCATTTCTCATCCTATTTTCTGCAACCGGGAATGAGGCATGACGTTGGGAAACTTTTCCGGACTGCACAGGAACTGGGACTGACAACTTCATTTGATATGCAATGGGATCCCCTGGAAGAATGGAACCTGGATATTGAGGATATACTTCCTTATGTCAATGTGTTTCTGCCCAATGAAAAGGAACTCATGTACCTGTGCGGGAAGAATGACCTGAATGAGGCCATTGAATACATTAATAAGTATACTGATATCCTGGCAATTAAAAGAGGTAACCAGGGATCCATGGTATGTTACGGAGATGAAATAGTGAACCTGCCTGCTTTCCTGAACAAGAGCGTGGTTGATGCCATTGGCGCCGGAGACAGTTTTAATGCCGGTTTCATGTATAAGTACATTATGGGAAAATCAATACGGGAGTGCCAGGAATTTGGCAATCTTACAGGCGCCATGTCAACCACGGCAGCCGGCGGAACAACTGCCTTTCAGGATTATGAAAATTTCAGAAAGAAAGCTCAGGATATTTTTGGGTTTTCTGTCTGAATCCTTGCCTTTGGAAAACCGCAGGCCTGATATTGGCAAGCACGCTGAAAACCTGCGTGATGATTTCAACCGAACTTTTAAAATATTAGTAAATTCAAGAATTTCTCTTCAATTATTTAGCATATTCCTTTGAAAGAATATTATTTCTGTCAATTTTATGTATTTTTTCTTTCTTTTGTTAGTTTTTTATTTTGATTATATAAAATTTTATTATAAATTTGTGGTTTATTAACGAATAAAAAGAAAAATAATCAGTAGAAGCAACGTTTCGTAATATATACATCTAAGTATCATTTAGAAACAGGAAGCAATACTTCATAGGAATTTCAGGTTTTAGGTTAGGTTAGGTTAGGATTTATAGCTCATAGGGTTCAGGCTCTATGAGCTATTTTTCAATTTGATTGTGTATGTTTAAGATTTATTTAACAAATTCAACTTATGAGACCAATAAAAACGAATATTATAAAACTATGCCCGCTGGTTTTCTTGCTTATGTCATGTAATGGGAATCAGGCGGACCTGTATGATAAAATCACCAAGGTAGATGCCCATGTTCATATCAGAACTGAAGATCCGGCCATCATGGAATTGGCCAAAGCCGAGGGGTTTAAATTCCTAACCATCAATACCCGGTCAAGCAGCCAGGAACATATTGATAACCAGATGCGTTTTGCCAAGGCTGTTAAACAGAATTATCCCGACAGAATATCATACATCACCACCTTTTCAATGGAAAACTTTGAAGATCCCTCTTGGGGTGAAGAGGTAATCAGGACACTTCAGCGGGATTTCAATGAAGGAGCCATAGGCCTTAAAGTCTGGAAGGATATTGGAATGACGTTCCGTGACAGCCTGGGGAATTTTATTTTTATTGATGATCCGATGTTTGAACCAATATTCGACTTTGTTGCCAGCCAGGGAAAAACTGTCATAGCCCATATAGGTGAACCCCGGAACTGCTGGTTACCAGTAGATTCCATGACCGTCAGCAATGACAAGAATTATTTCAGTGAGCATCCGGAATACCACATGTACCTGCATCCTGATTATCCATCCCATGAAAAGCTCGTTGAATCGAGGGATAATTTGCTGGCCATGCACCCTGACCTGAGATTGGTCGGGGCCCACCTGGGAAGCCTGGAATGGGACGTTGATGAATTGGCAGCCCGGCTGGACCGCTTTCCTAATTTTGCTGTGGATATGGCTGCAAGGGTATGTCATTTCCAGGTACAGGACCGGGAAAAAGTCCGTGACTTTATCATTAAGTACCAGGACAGACTGCTGTATGCAACGGATCTGGTAATTTCCGGAGATAATTTTGAACAGCAGGTGGCCTGGATTGAAAAGGAATGGAGGGCAGACTGGAAGTATTTCTCGACAAATGAAGCCATGGAATCCCCCAATGTGGATGGTGTATTTAATGGATTGGGACTGGATACGAAAATATTGAGAAAGATCTATCATGACAATGCCCTGAAATGGTATCCGGGCTTATTTGAATAGCATAAACCATCTATCAAGGAAGTATCTTGGACACGAAGAAATACGCTCCTGTATTGCGAGAATACAGGGAGATATATTTTAAAAACCTCTCGGCATCGGTAATTCCTTTCTGGTACAATAACTCCCCCGATTGGGAACACGGTGGCAGTTTTTCCTGTCTTGATCTCCGGGGTAATGTATATGATTCCAAGAAATATGTATGGCTGGTTGCGCGGTCTGCATGGATGTTTGCACGTTTATTCAATGTGTTTGACAGGGATCCGGACTATCTTAAAATGGCAGAACTCGGTATAGATTACCTCTGGAAATATGCCAGGGATGACCAGGGGCGTTATTATTTTTCTTTAACCCGTAAGGGAGAACCCTGGTTCTTTCAAAGAAAACCTTATGGCGCGGTATTCGCGATGATGGCGTATCTTGAATATTTTAAAGCCAGCGGAAAGGCTGAATATAAAAAAGAAGCCATTGATTTATTCCGGAAGATACATCAATGGATTCAGGATCCTGCCAGACTTGGAAGGCCATCCATGCAGGGCGTCCCCGCCATGAGCAACCTCGCTGATGTTATGGTATTGGCCAGTATGGCTCTCGAACTGGCTGCTGTCGAAAACGATCCGCAATATCAGGAAATAATGGTTTCAGCTTTGAAACAATGCAGGAGGCACTTCAACCCTGAATTGAAGATATTAATGGAGAACGTCCCCGATGATCCAGATCAAAACATCGTTCAATGGCCGGAGGGACGTCTTTTTAACCCGGGACATTCCATTGAGGTCGCCTGGTTTGTCATACATCTCCTGGAATATGTTGAAGACAGTGAGATGTTTTCCCTGGCCCTGGATGCACTCGAAGGAAGCCTGAATTTTAGCTGGGATCAACAGTACGGCGGGATTTACTATTTTATGGATGTTGAGGGCAAACCGACACTCCAGCTGGAATCAGGCATGAAACTGTGGTGGCCGCATACTGAAGCCATTTATGCCCTGGTCCTGGCTTTTTGCAGAACGGAAGATGCCCGGTGGCTCGAATGGCTTGATAAGGTCCATGATTATGCGTTCAGTCATTTTGTTGACAATGAAAATGGTGCATGGTTCGGGTATTGTGACCGGTATGGTACCCTTACCCATACCTCCAAGGGCAGCCATTATAAAGGCTTTTTCCATGTGCCAAGAGCCTTGCTGTTCAGCATCCTGGAAATCGACAGATATTTATCCATTGACGGAGGAACAATTGCTTGATGAATAGAGATGGGAATTTCAGGTACCTGGCGCTGGTTTGTGTTGTCGCTTCTCTCGGGGGACTCCTCTTCGGATTTGATACGGCGGTGATTTCAGGGACAGTCGGTATGGTGGAATCCCAGTTCGGATTGTCCAAACTTGCCCTGGGATGGTTCACCAGCTCGGCCCTGGTCGGGTGTATTGTTGGTGCCCTGGTGGCAGGTGGACTGGGTGATAAATATGGCCGGAGACCGGTGTTGTTGGGGGCTGCAATACTGTTTTTTCTTTCGGCTTTGGGATCTACCGTGCCCCCATCGTTCACGGTCCTGTTTTCTGTGAGAATCATCGGCGGGATTGGTGTTGGCATTGCATCGGTCATGTCTCCTCTTTATATCTCTGAGTTTTCCCCTCCTCAAATAAGAGGTCGACTCGTGGCATTGTACCAGTTATCGATAGTGACCGGAATTTTGCTGGCTTATTTTTCCAACTGGATGCTTCAGCATTATTCAATGCATCATATGGAAATGCCGGCTGGAAACGGTTTTTTATACAAGGTCCTGGTGGGGGAGGTCTGGCGTTCCATGTTTGGGATGGAAATGGTTCCTGCCCTGCTTCTCATGTTCCTGCTCCTGTTTGTACCTGAGAGTCCCAGGTGGCTTATCCAGGCTGGCAGAAGGGATCATGGAAAGCTTATCCTGGAAAAGATCTCCGGGAACAAGGTGGCAGGAGAAGAATTTAAAGAGATCTTGCGATCCCTG
>SMTZ1_10008612_pt1 | contig 10179 bp, 4 predicted proteins | sample DeeMarSWOR136_30_FD_25667 | JGI IMG/M metagenome (IMG submission 25667) | reverse complement strand
GGTTGTAGATGCGGATGTCGTCGATCAGGCCGGAGAAGAAAGAGGCTGTATTAAGGTCTCTTGAGGCGCCTAAGTGCAGACCGCCACTCGAAGGTTGAGGAGCTACGAACGTCGCATCTTCAGCCACTTGGGCTCCATCCACATACAATATTCTATGTAACGCACCGAAGTCGTACACAAGGCCGATATGATGCCATTGATTATCTGTGATGACCGACTCCGATTCCAATACGCCGAAGTAGGTGTCACCTAATCCGGTCATGAGGCTGCCGTTTGAGGGATTGATACCGAGCCATGTTCCGCCATTACTTCCTGTCTGAGAGATCATGACGTGGCCCGGCGCACCACCCTTAATCCATGCAAACGCGCTAAATGATCCTATCGCCGGATTTAGGATAAAGTCGGTCTCAATATAGTCGTCCATCCCGTCGAGGTTCAATGCGCCTCCAAATCTACCTCCGTCTGGTTGCCACCGAGGCTCTCCGTGAAGCGTGGCATCATGACCATTGACGGTATCATACGCAATGTCACCTTCCACTTCATCGAGTTTCCACTGAGCGATCGCACGGTAGTCCTCAAACAAGTGCTCAGCAAGGACGATCAGGTCCTGGATATCAACGATGCAATCACCCCAAGGCATCGGACCAATATCACACAATGGCTCGTCTGTGCCCCAGTAGTCCACCACGATGCATATGTCGGCAGCACTTACAATCCCATCGCCGTTGAGGTCAACGACTGGCTCAATTGATACCTGCCAGATATCCGAGTCCAACGAAATGAACCATTCACTCTGATTCAACGCATAGAAGAGTGTACGACCGTCGGCCGAGACGCTCGGAGTACCTTCGCCGATCACACTATTGACTATTGGCCCAAGATTTACCGGGGCTCTCCAGTCGTCATCTACCGTGGCTCGTCTTGTGACCCATATGTCGAAACCACCAGATCCGCCGGGCCGATTCGAATTGAAGAAGAGCATCAGGCCGTCAGCCGAAACCTCTGGGTCACCATCATAATACAAGGTGTTGACGTTTGAGCCAAGATTCACCGGTGTGCCCCAAGAATCGGAGAGTGTGGACCGTGTTGATACCCACAAGTCTCGATCACCATGCCCGCCGGGCCGATCGGACTCGAAGTACAGGGATAGGCCGTTGGATGAGACCGCCGGGTCACCCTCGCGCCACGAGGTGTTGACGGTGGATCCAAAATTCACGGGTGTTCCCCAAGGGCTGGAAAGCGTGGACCGTGTTGATACCCACAAGTCGTCCGGTTCACCATGCCCGCCGGGCCGATCGGACTCGAAATAGAGCCACAATCCATCCGCCGAAATGCTTGGTCCATCTTCGTCATATAAACTGTTGACAGGTGAGCCGACGTTCACCGGGGCGCCCCATTCGTCATCTGTCGTTGCCCGAGTCGATACCCAGATATCACTCTGACCGTACCCGCCGAACCGAAAAGCACCAAAGAGAAGCTCCAAGCCGTCGGCTGAAACCTCCGGGTTAATTTCCTCAGACCCAGTGTTGACAGTTGGCCCAAGATTAGTGGGAGTGCCAAAGGTAAAACCTGCGTTCGCAACGTCCCTAGACAGGACCAATGTCAAAACCAGAATTACCATCATTCTTGTTGTTTTCATGTTCTTCTCCTTTAGAAGATCGTTCATATCTTCATACTGCACGCTTTGCGCAGCTTGAGCGCCTCAAGCTGGCCCTTTCTCGACTTGCTTTGCATCCAGCGTTACGCTACAGATGCGAACGTAATCAATCAGCCGAGATAAAAAGGAATTGGTCACAGTCCGTACGGTCCTTACGGGAGCGGTAAAGGCTCTTCGTCTGTCCAGTGTAGCGCCATGATCTCCATGTCGGCTCGATTGACTTGGCCGTCGCCGTTGATGTCTCCTGCGATAATCGTCTCGCAGATTGGCTTGCCAAAATAGGTCTTGCTTGCTTCAGACGTGCCAGCATAGGCGCCCATGTTAACGAAACCGCCGTTCGGAAAGGGCTCCCAACGGATCGGACTCATTGGATCTCCTGCATCAATGCACGGACTGGTAATCTCATCCCGTACCCAGGTTTGGCTGTTCGGGTCCCATCTGCCAGCCTCTGATTTAAGATGGTAATCTTCGTTGTTTGGATCGGCGAAACACGGATCGGCGTCGATGTTGCCCGCACCCCAGTTGAGGGTACTGCCACCGTCAACAGTCACACCGGTCTGTCCGCCTGCTACGTTGCTGTAGGTGACCGTTAATGTTGAAGCTCCAGGCGTTAGAGTGATCTGGTCTCCATTAGGAGCTGCGTTTCCCCAGATGATGCTATTCGTGATATTCACTAACGAGCTTGAAAAGCAGAATATCGCGCCACACTGACTGCTCGCCGAGTTATTCGTGATGCTGCAGTTGGTCATCTGTATGGACGAGTTTCCGCCGCAGAACACTCCCGCCCCCACACTGTCCGACGAGTTCTTCGCGATAGTGCAGTTGCCTAGCATCACGGAGGAGCTTTCCCAGCAGTTTAATCCTGCGCCATGGCCGGCTCCGGAATTTTCCAAGATCGTACAGTTGGTTATGTTCATGGATGAGTTGAATGCACACATTACCCCGCCGCCATCACTTCCTGCCGAGTTCCCCCTGACAATGCAGTTGGTTAGGGTCAGGGAAGCCCCGAAGTGCCCGGACAGACCGCCGCCTGATCTTATTGACGAGTTCTCTGCAATGATGCAATCGATTAAGGTCGGCGAGCACGGATAAAGGCAAACAACTCCGCCACCGCGTCCCGCCCTGTTCTGCACGATTGCACAATTCCTGACGGTCGCGGAAGAAGAATTGAACAAGACACCTCCACCATATACATGGGGATATAGGGCATGTTGCACCCAAGAACCGCTACCTCCGGTAATAGTGAATCCATCAAGAACAGATGCGTCGGTCTCGTTGCTTTCGAAGACCACGACGCTGCCACGGTTAGTATCAGCAGGCGTGCCCATCCGGATGATGGTCTCATCCGGCCCAGCTTCGGACGTCACAGTGATGGCCTTGCCTCGAAATGTGATCGGCTCGGCGATGACATACTCCCCAGGCGCCATCAGGACCATATCGCCATCACTTGTGGCGTCTATCCCGGCCTGGATGGTGTCAAAGTCGGAGCTTGGCCCCGGCCCTACGGCAATAACAGATCCATCCGCGGGCTCGAGACAACCAAGCACAATGGCCGCAATGACTCCAACCAACATCAGTTTCATTCTGTAACCATCTAACCTTGACATCTTACACCTTCTTTCTGCCCCATTCCTCAGGGGCCCTTGTATAACAGTTGATCATCGCCAATAACGAATTCACCGAAAGTCTCTGTAATAAAAACCGTAAAAAAAACTCCATATTGCGCAAAATCTTGCAGTTTTTCTGAGTTTTTTTGCATAAGGTATAAGTGCCACAAAAACAGTTATTTATGGCTTGTCTCTGTTCTTCACACCTGCTACAATTGAAGTTAATCAGGCTTCGAGACCGTGTTGTTACCGCCCGCAGGGTGGTTTGGGGACACTCGACATGAAGCATGGTGACTACACAGACTTGGGCGGAGTAGGACAGGCGTTTCTTACGACGCAATGGTCGCTGATTGAGGGTATCAAGTCGGAAGTGAACAAAGACAACGCCTTGGTGGGTCTCCTGCTCGAACGATATTGGAAGCCTGTGTATTGCTACCTGCGTCATAAAGGCTATGACAACGAGCAAGCCAAAGATATCACGCAAGATTTCTTCAACGAGGTGGTTCTGAACCGCAACCTGGTCCAAAGAGCGGATCAGTGCAAAGGTCGTTTTCGCTCGTTTTTGCTCTATGCCCTCAACCAACATCTAATAGATCAAGAACGCGAGCGTGATGCAAACAAACGGATTCCCAAAGACAAGCTCGTTTCTCTGGACACGCTTGATCCACCTGTTGTACCTCAGATCGTCTCACGATCGGAGCCCGAAGATTCTTTCAACTACGCCTGGAAGACCTCATTGCTGGAACGAGTCTTGTCTGAAGTGGAAAGGAGATGTTCGCAGCAAGGGATGGAAGTCCACTGGAAGGTTTTCCACGATAGAGTCGTGCGCCCGATCTTGGAGAATGTTGAGGCTCCCCCTATGAAGGATATCTGTGCAACTTATGGGATTGAAGACGAGGTCAAGGCCTCCAACATGATTGTTACGGTTAAACGACGTTTTCAATCTGAATTGAGAAGGCATATTCGCAGTACGGTCCTCTCGGAAAACCAGATCGATGAGGAACTAGCGGAAATATTGAAATTATTCCCAGAAAAAGCGCAGGATTCGAAAAAATCTACGGATTAATTAATGCATTGAGAGTTCTTCTTGATAAAAATTGTCTTGAGACTTAGAAAGATGATGTCAAACAATAAATTGACGCGAAGAGTTATGCGATGGATAACAAATCTATATTTGGAACCGAACCCGATCGTATTGACCGGCTTCTTTCTTTTGGTCTTGACGACTCGAATTTGGCCAATGGTGACGAATTGACGACCACTTCGGATTTCTTCATAGAGAAGCCCGGCAGTTGGATTAGCCAGTACAGACTCCTGAGCGTTTTAGGTGAAGGGGGAATGGGTATTGCATATCTGGCTGAGCAGGAACACCCGATCAAACGCCGAGTGGCTCTGAAGGTCATCAAGCCGGGTATGGATTCCAAACGTGTCATTGCCCGCTTTGAGGCTGAGCGCCAGGCTCTGGCCCTCTTAGACCATCCGAACATCGCGCACGTCCACGAGGCCGGTACAACCGACAGCGGCCGACCTTATTTTGCAATGGAATATGTCGAGGGTCTTCCTATTACCGAACACTGTGACCGTCACAAACTCACGATCGAGGACCGGGTTCGTTTATTCCAGCAAGTCTGTCAGGCAGTTCATCATGCTCATCAGAAAGGCATTATTCACCGCGATATTAAATCATCAAACATCCTGGTTTTAATAGAGAATGATAAGGCAATCCCTAAGATCATTGACTTTGGCGTAGCTAAGGCAATTGCTCAACCTTTGACCGAACGGACGCTACTCACTGAGGATCGCCAGTTGCTCGGCACACCAGAGTATATGAGCCCTGAGCAGGCAGACTTGGCCAGCGAGGACATTGACACCCGTTCAGACATCTATTCGTTGGGTGTGCTTCTGTACGTTCTGCTGACCGGGTCACTCCCCTTTGAAGCTGCAGATCTTCGAAGGGGTGGGATCGAGCACATCCGGCAGGTCATACGTGAAACCAACCCGAAGACGCCGAGCACCCGACTGACAAGCCTCGGCAAGGAAGCCGAAAAGGTGGCTGAACGCCGCTGCACCGAGGTCGCGACTCTTGCCAGGCGCTTGCATAAGGAACTCGAATGGATTCCCCTTAAGGCAATGCGCAAGGAGCGCTCAGAACGCTATCGCTCGGCCTCCGAACTTGCAGATGACATCGAGAATTACCTAATAGGCGCACCATTGATAGCTGGCCCCCCAAGCACTATCTACAGATTAAAGAAGTCGGTACGGCGACACAAGGCACTTGTGGCAGGCTCGCTTGCCGTATTAGCTGTCTCTCTCATCGGGACGGTTGTTTCCACGGTTTTTGCGATTGGACAAAGCCGCGCTCTTACTGAGGCAAAGGCTGTATCTGACTTCCTTAAGGGTGACATCCTCAGTTCAGCAGGCAAGATCAAGGGGCGAGAAGCTACCATACGTGACGTTCTCGATGCCGCGTCGAAGAACCTTGAGGGCAGATTTGTGACCAAGCCCTTGGTTGAGGCATCGATCCGCGAGACGCTCTACCACACGTATTTCGATCTTGGCGACTTCGTAGCGGCAGCGCAACACCAGAAGCGTGCACACCGCATCTATGCTGAACAGCTTGGCGAGAAACATCAGCGCACCAGTGCCGCGATGAACCTACTTGCCGTATCGTACTTTTTCGAGGGCAGGTACCGAGAGGCAGAAGCACTGTACAAACAGGTCATCGAAGAAACCCGTCGGGAGAGGTCGGAAGTTCTTACCGGTCATCTGCCTCTTTATAGATGCAACCTTGCATGTGCATACGCGGGGCAGGGCCGATACAAAGAGGCCGAGGAGTTGTTGCGAAGGACACTGGAAGCTGATGAATGGGATAGGACCTTCTGGCCGAAGTCTGAGTGTATGGCACAATTTGGACACCATTTAGCTGACATTTACAAAGAGCAGGGCCAGTACGAAAAGGCAGAACAAATATACCTCATAGCCATGGAGAACAAGAGCATCAGATTTCCAGCAAGGTGCACCGTGCGCACCTTGAACGGACTTGGGCGGCTGTATATGATTCAGGGCCACTATGATAAGGCCGAGGAACTGCTCACCAAAGGGATTGAGATCGGGAACCGAGAGCTGACTGGCAAGGGACACCCCTGGACCCTACGCAACGTCAGTGGCCTGGCCGTCCTCCGCACCAAGCAGGAGGATTATAATGAGGCTAATCGCCTATTTGACGAGGCTTTGGAGGGCCAGGAGTTGAAGTTGGGCCGGGACCATCCGGAAACATTGCAGACCATGAACGACTTCGGCATACTCTACAGAATACAGGGTCAATATGATAAGGCGGAAAAGTTCCTAACCGAAGCATCCAACAAAAGACAGACGATGTTGGGCGAAGACCATCCGCATACTCTAACATCTATGCAAGAACTCGCTGTGCTGTACAAAGTGCAAGAACGCTATGAAGAAGCAGAACCACTATTAGTCGAAGCCATCAAAGGCCGCCGCCTAAAACTCGGTGACACTCATCCAGACACGTTAGAATCTTGGAAGAACCTTATCAACCTCTACGAAGCCTGGAACAAGCCGGAAAAAGCCAATGAGTGGCGAGCAAAATTGATACAAATTGAAGATTTTGAAGAGTGACAAACCGCACTCTTAGTTACCTCTTGAATAGTCTATCGACACAAAACGAAAAGAGGTTATTTGGGTGGAAAAACGACATCATCGATCCACGCTGTATCATCGCCCTCGGAAATCGAACCGTCCTTTGAATACGTCCACTCAAAGCTTCTTATGCCCATTTCCACCGGGAATGACACTTCAGCCCAATCTTGCTCACCTGACCATTCGTCTTGCTTCGTTCCATCAATTGAGAAACCCAAATAGTCAAATCCTGATTCAGAAGAAACCCTATAATAAAAAGAAATGTCTCCGTCACTGCAATCACGTGTAATCATTAACGTTGTGTTTTCAGCATCGCTGATCGAACCTGCCCTTGCACTATAGATGCCTGAATTGGATTCTCCAGAGGTGATATACCAATCAGCATCACCAGATGATTCCCAACCGAAGCCGCTGAAGTCGCCCGTCTCAAATCCTTCTACAGATGGGGTAATAGGTGAATAGCTGCCTATCAGACTAACGGTAGTGATGGATTCTGAAGGAAGAGTGAGTAATTGCGACTCATCGAAAGCACCTAAATACTGAGTATGCTCTGTTACGCTGGTTCTGTATACTCTCGAGCTCTCCGGAGAAAAACCTCCCAATAAGAGCATTAGATCGATATCGATATCAGAGACATTAATGATTACAATGGACAATTCCGTATCATCGTCACTCTTGAAGGCAGAGATGCGTAAACCCGTCGAATCGGTCGAGGCTTCGACGCAGCGCCATCCAGGATCGGTAAACGCCGAGTACTGCTTAAAGGCATAATAGACATGATTGATTGTATAGCCGGGATTGGCCTGCCAGGGAAAATCGAGTGTTACAAGTCCACCCTCTTCTCCCCAGAAAAGCGACCAATAGAAATATGAACACACTCCTTCATGGACGAGGCTGTTGTGGATGTGGCGAGCTAAGTTCAAAGCCACACTGAATGGCTTCACATCGCAGAGACATGAATATTCCGTCTGGAACAAGGGCTTGTCGCCGTACTTTGAAGCAAAACTTTGCATGGCCAGGATGAATGAGTCGGGATCGTCATAGTCGCCATCAGCATAAAGATGATGGGCATATCCATAGACATGACTGGGATCAATAAGTTCATCGATGAATGCCCGTGAGGCGCTGCAGCCGAAGGAATCAGGAGCGAGCAGTTTCGGCATACCGGTCATTCGAGAAGTCAGCTCCTGATATACAGCTTCGAAAGCCAAGTTGTAGCCTGCCCAGTCCGATGTTTCCGCAGGGGCGAACTTGCATGAATCATAGTCGGCTAAGAATTCTGGCTCATTTTGAATATTGACATATTCGACATCGATACCATGTCTTTCATAAGCGACCAGACTGTCCGCCCACCACTGAGCAAACTTATCATATTGATAGCTACCGTCACGATGCCGGGCAAGTGTTCCGCCTGCAGTATTTCCGTTGCTTTTGAGGAACGCCGGAGGCGACCAGGAGGAAACCATGATCTTAATCGGATGACGTAACAGGGCTTCTGCAGCCTGAATGATTTCGGCGGATGAAGCCATTATATTGCTCCAATCATCGGTAAGCTGATAGGGATTTCTTAACCTGTATATATCGAGGCCCAACTGTCTAAACAGAACATCATAGATTTCATTTTTTTGGGGATGGGCAAGCAACCAACCCTTATACCAAGCACCGGAGGCGCCAAACCCTTCAAGCTCCTGATAAACAGTACCAATATGCACAGAGCCGGTAGCTTCAGGCTCGGGAGGCTCGGGCGGTTCAGCAGCTCGTCCCAATACTTCGACATCATCGAGGTAGAAATTTACTCCCTGCGCAGGGCCTTCGAAATAAACGTCCAACGTAGTCAGGATTCCAACCACGTCAAGGGTAAACCGACCTGGTAGACGAGTCCATCGGTTATTATATCCGGTTGATTGATCCACACGGATATAGCTGACGCCGCGGTCATCTCTTCGTTCGATAGTCACAATGATTTGGTCGCTGGAGGAATTTTCGAGTTTCATCCATCCGGAAATGGTATATGTCTCGCCCGGAATCATTTTGCCTAATACTGATTGTTTAATTCCATGCCAGTATGAGTTTCTATTAGTGGCATATCCGCTGTAACTGCCGCTTCGGCTTACGGTAGATGTTGATAAAGTGCAACCTCGATCGTTCCATCCCAAAATCCCTTCTTCAAAGCCCGGATTGATAAGGAGATTTTCAACAGCATCAGCGCTGGCAGACAGTAAGAATGTCAACAGCAGCAAAAGAATAAGCTGTCGACATCTGATGTTGTCACAGGCTTTCATTTCTGTGACCCCTCCTTCAACAATATTTCATTCGTCTCGTATATACCCCCGTTTACCACCCTTTCCATTTCATGGCTCGACATCCACTATTCTATGATACCACAATTATGGTGAAAACACAAGACGCAAGACGTCGGGACCTAAGGTATCTTTACATGATACATTTTTAAATTTTGATTTTGTGTCATCGGTCGAGTTGCTCGAAGTTTAAGGGATGGCGATACAACCTCTCTTCATTCCCATACATGTCAGACTAATCCCACCAGCCAACAAAAATTCATTTTAAAGGAAAAAACCATGGTGCACTCTACACGAGTACGTACCGGATCAAGACGATTGGATTAAGTATAATGAAGTATTATGTGCTACTTGAACTCTACGAAGTCTGGAACAAATTGAAGATTCTGAAGAGTGACATGTCACCAGCTAAATGGCTTAAATTTCTCGATCTACAACACGTGAGATTTTCTTGACAATTCGTGTCTCCATTTTGACTCCACACATCCTGATTTTTCCCTTATGGTAGCCGATAAATATCAATTTTTTGGCGGAAAAACAACTTTTCCAGGGATACCAAAGTCTTCAATGCACGAGTCAAAAAAAGGAAGAGCTCACGACTCTTTCAAGCTGTAAGCTCTTCGACGATATTGGGCATTCGTTTCTTCCGGAGGTGGGCTATTGCACGAGGGCCTCGATTTGCGCTACGGTCAGATCCACATTGTAGATACGGACATCATCGATTAGGCCAGAGAAGAAAGTGCCGGTGTCAAGGTTCTTGTCGACACCGATGTGCAAGCCACCATCCGAAAATTCCAGCGGAGTCAGAGCTTCCGCATCTTTAGCGACTTCTCTACCGTCCACGTACAGGGATCTGTACGATCCATCCCACACCAAGCCGATGTGGTGCCACTGACCGTCGGTGATGATCGTCTGTGACTCCAGTGGTAGTATCAGAGTTCTTCCTCCAGGAGGAGGA
>SMTZ1_10008611_pt1 | contig 10179 bp, 4 predicted proteins | sample DeeMarSWOR136_30_FD_25667 | JGI IMG/M metagenome (IMG submission 25667) | reverse complement strand
CAAGTGGGGGCGTTATGAACGAGAGATCATACTGGGTATGGCTCTGCGTAGTCGCGTTGAGCCTGTTTCCGACCCTCGCTACGGCTCAGATCACTGACCCGCTCCGCCTCCACAGCGGGCTGCTTGCCGGCCCGCCCGGCTCCGATCAGGCCGTAAGGGTGTACAAGGGCATCCCCTATGCCGCACCTCCTGTCGGCAATCTGCGCTGGCGTCTCCCGCAGCCACCTCAGTCGTGGGAGGGAGTGCGGACGGCAGACGCTTTCGCACCCGGCTGCGTGCAGCAGGTAGCGGGGTCGCGTCTTCCATGGACGGAAGAGTTCATGCACCAGGGCGGCGTCTCCGAGGATTGCTTGTACCTCAACGTGTGGACTGCGGCTAGGAATATCGAGGACGGGCATCCTGTTCTAGTCTATATCCACGGAGGCGGCTTCTCCGAGGGCTCCGGTTCCGTAGCGGTCTACGACGGTGAGCAGCTGGCGAAGAAGGGGCTGGTGGTTGTCACCATCAACTACCGCCTGGGGGTTCTCGGCTTTCTGGCACATCCGGAGCTGACAGCCGAGTCCGGCCACAACGCTTCGGGCAACTACGGCCTGTTAGACCAGGTTGCAGCGCTCCAGTGGGTACAGCAGAACATCGCTGCCTTTGGCGGAGATCCCGACAACGTGACCATCGCCGGGCAGTCGGCCGGGGCCATTTCAGTGTACCTGCTCACGGCGTCGCCGCTGGCCACAGGCCTGTTCCACCGGGCGATCGTCGAGAGCGGCCCAGGGGGTTTGGCTTCCTTCGGTCTCAACTCCTCCCGCTCGCTGGCGCGTCCGCTGGCCGAAGCTGAGACCAGCGGCAGCCAATTCGCTGCCGCCCGCGGCGCGGCTTCACTCCGGGAGCTGCGCGCTATGTCCGCCGACAGCCTGATGGCGACCCCGGCGGCCGGCTCGCCTCCGTTGCGGTTTGGGACCGTGGTCGACGGCCACTTCCTTCCGGAGGACTTCGCCGCGATCTACGCCAAGGGAGAGCAGAATGACGTGCCGATGTTGACCGGCTTCAACGCCGACGAGGCGAGCGCCTTTCCCGGATACGGAAAGGTCACGGCCGAGCAGTTTCGCGAGATCGCGAGGCAACGCTACGGTGAGTCGGTGGATGCCTTTCTCGAGCTCTACCCGGCAGTAACGGATGAAGACGCCGGCAACGCCCAGAAGACCAGCCAGCGTGACATGGCCGCCGTTGCCCTGGGGCGGTTGGCTGCGGAGCGAGCGCGTACAGCAAAGACCGACGCGTACCTGTATTACTTCGAACGTAGCATACCGTGGCCGGAGCATCCGGAGTTTGGCGCGTTTCACACGGCCGAGGTGCCGTATGTCTTCAACAACCTCGAGATCCTCGACCGACCGTGGGAAGCGGTGGACCGGGAACTCGCCGATGCGGTCTCTTCGTACTGGGTCAACTTCGCGGCTCGGGGGAATCCCAACGGTGACGGGCTCCCCACGTGGCCCGCACATGAAGCAGCCCCGTACGCGGTGATGGTGCTGGGGGAGAGCATTGGCCCGCGGCAGATGCCGGCGGACGATGCTCGACGTGCTTTCTTCGATGCGCAGCTGGACAAGGAATAGAGACTCCAGCTATTCCTCGGGCGCCCACTGCGATTCCGATCGTGCGTGGGCGATGTCATGGTCGAACAATTGAAGCGCGGAGAGCTATGAATATGACTGATCGCCGAGAGTTCCTGACCACGATGGGCGCCGTCGGTTTGACGGGCGCCGGGTTCCTTTCCTCCGGCTGTGGCAAAGCCTCGGCCGGGCGGCGTCTCGACCGCATCGGCGTCCAGCTCTACAGCGTGCGTGGCGCGATGGAAGAGAACGTCGAGCGTACACTCGAGCGCGTAGCCGAGATCGGATACACAGAGGTGGAATTCGCCGGCTACTACGATCGATCGCCGCAGCAGATCAGGACAGCACTGGACGAGAACGGCCTCACGACTCCAGCAGCGCACGTGTCGCTAGAGCTGCTCGAAAACGACTGGGACGCCACGGTCGACCTCGCCGCGACGGTGGGACACGACTACCTAGTGGTGCCGTCGATCGACCCCGCCAACCGTACCACCATCGACGAATACCGGACGATGGCGGAACGGTTCAACCGGGTCGCGCAGCGTGCCGAAGAGGCTGGACTCCAATTCGCGTACCACAATCACGATTTCGAGTTCGCGCCTGTTGCAGACCGAATCCCGTATGACGTTCTGATCGAAGAAACCGATCCGGCGCTGGTGAAGTTCGAGATGGACCTGTACTGGATCACCGCAGCCGGCGGCGACCCGTTCACGTACTTCCACAGCCAGCCGGGGCGATTCCCCCTGGTGCATGTGAAGGATCGCAGCGCGGACGGAGACATCGTCGAGGTTGGGGCCGGCACGATCGACTTCGCGTCACTGTTTGCCCGCAGTGACGAGGCCGGCATCCGCCACTACATAGTGGAGCATGACAATCCCGCCGAGCCGTTCGAAAGCATTGGCGCCAGCTACCGCTATCTACGCGGGCTCGAATACTGACGTCCGGGCGTCAGCCATACTGGATTGGCACCGCCGGCTGCGGCGTGACCACGGTTGCGCTCCGTGCGAAACTGTTCGTGCTCACTCCGCGGGTCGTTGGAGTCGGCCGTGGTCAGTTGCCGATCAACCTGATGACGCCAAACCACTCTTCTATGTCATCGGGATCGTGTTCGTAGGAGTCTGCTAAACCGGTCTTCCACCAGGCGTCGAGGAATTCATGTATGATCACCCCGGCATTGATTGAAGGCGACGTTTCGATGTCCTCGATAGCCTGCAACAGCCCTGTCGCCTGCTCAGATTCCGTATTTCCTCCATAGCCGTAGTTGGGTGGGCCTACATGAGGCGCATTGGGAGACACACTCAGTCCTGTTTCTGTTATGAGGAGAGGCAGTTCGGGAAATCTGCCTTTCAATTCCTCGACCCAACCTTGTAACAGCGTTCCCGAAACACTGCCTGGCGAGGTGCCGGGCCTGTAGTACGGCACCGAATAAGAGTACGTGTTATGACTCCGGAAATCGAGAAAGGGTGTGTCGATCAGATCCGCGGTCCTTATGTCATTGGAATAGGATACCAGATGAGTGACCCCATAGGTATCATGCTCGTATTGTTTCACGTAATCGGCCATTTCTGCCAGAAACACCTCTGAAGCGTTCAGGTCCTGTCCCGTAGAGACGTAGTTGCCAGAATAGCCGTTCAGTCCGGGATGCTGCGAATTGGTTGCCAGAATACTCGACTCGCTCAATTCATTTCCCACGAGGTAGGCAATCAGAGGAGGAGAGTCATCGGTGTAAACGCTGTAGATTCTGTCAATGACACTCCTGACATATGACTTGGTATCCTCTTTGAACTGCGGATCATGGAGATCAGCGACTTCAGTGTCTATCCACAGTGTTTGCAGGAAGAAGAGATTCCCAGCCTCTTTGATCGACTGGTAGCAATACATGGGAGCCCCCCAGAGTCGTATGGTATTGGCTCCCATGTCGGATATCTGAGCAATATCTCGATCAATGCTGTTTCTCAGTTTTTCAGGAAGTGAGACCATGATCTCGATATCCCAAGGTAGGTACCCAGGGTAACCCGGCACATACACGACCCCTTTGACGAAGAACGGTGCTCCATCCTTCAGGATGTGGTCGTTATCTGCAGTGAATACCTCCCTACCCGACACTTCCACACGATCGAGCCATTGGTCTCGTATGGCCGTATAGGCCGGTCGTGGTTCAGTACTATAGAGATCTATGATCTCCGGCGATAGCTCCACCTCACTGCAGCTCTGGCACACTGCGATGGGCATGAGGAGGAACATGAACAGACATGACCGATACATTTTCATCCCGTCGACTTGGATCGACCGGTTCCCGTCATCGGGCGGTGACAATCAACAGTCAAGGTAAGATTGGGGCTCCGGCCAGACAAACGCCGCAGCTGCAATGCGTCCGCATTCCATGCACAACTCCGGCGCGACAGAACTGCTCCTCACAATGTCCCCTGTTCCATTCGCATCGAACGCAGTTACGCTCTTCACATTGAATAGCGATTGACATACCTTACCAGCCCGATAACCCGATCGGTTGGACCAGAGAACGAGACGGTGGAGGTTACCAATGAGACTACGCCGTGAAGCATATCCCTTCCTGATCTTCCTGCTGCTGGCATCGGGCCTTCCTGTCGCGGCCAGCTCGCAAACCAGCGCCATCGACCAGCGCATAGACGACCTGCTTTCCCGCATGACGCTCGACGAGAAGGTGGGCCAGTTGGTACAGTATAGCGGTTTCACCGACGACAGAGCTGCGGATATCAGAGAGGGTAGAATCGGCTCCCTGCTCAACGTGGCAGGAGCGGAGAATGCGAATCGGGTTCAGCGCATTGCGGTAGAGGAATCCCGACTCGGCATTCCGCTGTTGTTCGGGCTCGACGTGATCCACGGGTACCGCACCATCTTCCCCATTCCGCTGGCCACCGCATCGAGTTGGGATCCCGAACTGGTAACCAGCATCGAGGCGATTGCCGCAAGGGAGGCCCGCGCGTCCGGCGTCCATTGGACGTTTGCCCCGATGATCGATATCGCCAGGGACCCCCGCTGGGGGCGGATTGTAGAGGGAGCGGGTGAGGATCCGTACCTTGGCTCGGCGATGGCGGCCGCGCGCGTGAAGGGATTCCAGGGCGACGACGTCGCTGCTCCCGACCGTATCCTCGCTTGCCTCAAACACTACGTCGCCTACGGAGCCGCAATCGGAGGACGGGATTACAACTCGGTCGATATGTCGGAGCGGTTGTTACGGGAGGTCTACCTGCCTCCATACAAAGCGGGCGTCGATGCGGGAGCCGCGACTGTCATGAGCGCGTTCAACCTGCTGAACGGCGTGCCAACGAGTGCGAACAAGTTCACGATCAATCGCATTCTGCGCGGCGAGTGGGGTTTCGACGGATTAATCGTGAGCGATTGGAACTCGGTGGGCGAACTCATCGTGCATGGTTACGCGGCCGATGAGCGGGACGCCGCCCGGCTGGCCCTGGAAGCCACAATCGACATGGACATGATGGGCGGCATCTACGCGGGTCAGCTCGCTGATCTGGTGCGAAGCAACGTCGTGTCCGAGGCGGCGCTGGACGAGTCGGTCCGCAGGGTGCTGCGCTCCAAGTTCATTCTGGGGTTGTTCGACAATCCATACGTCGATCCCGCAACCGAGGCAGCCGTGATTCTCCGTGACGATCACGTTGCTGCCGCGCGTGACGCAGCCCAGAAGTCCATGGTGCTGCTCAAAAACGAGGGCGCGTTCCTGCCGCTCGCGGAAGACATCGGCTCCATCGCAGTGATCGGTCCGCTGGCAGACAACCAGAACGATCCGTTGGGCGCATGGCACACGATGGGGCGGCCGCAGGACGTGGTGGCCGTGCTCGCAGGTATTCAGCACCGCGTCGCTCCGACCACGACCGTCACCTATGCTCAAGGTTCGACCGTCACCGGGCCGGAGACAGACGGTTTCGCTGAAGCAGTTGAGGCCGCGCGCAATGCCGATGTGGCGATAGTCGTTGTCGGCGAACAGGAGTTCGAAACCGGTGAGGCCGCGTCGCGCGCTTCACTCGACCTGCCTGGCGTGCAACAACAGTTGATCGAAGCGGTCCACGGGACTGGTACGCCGGTCGTGGCGGTCATCATGAGCGGTCGGCCGCTCACCATGCCCTGGCTGGCGGAAAACGTGCCCGCAATCCTCCAGGCCTGGCACCCCGGCATTCAGGCTGGCAACGCCGTGGCGGACTTGCTCTGGGGAGACGTCAACCCCAGCGGCAAGCTCGCGGTTTCTTTCCCGCGTTCGGTCAGTCAGGTGCCCGTCTACTACAATCACGACCACACGGGACGCCCGGCAACCGAAGCCAGGTTTACCTCCAAGTATCTCGACTTACCCAACACTCCGCTGTATCCGTTCGGCCATGGGCTCAGCTATACCACCTTCGAGTACGCCGACCTCGCGCTCAGCGCCGACACGATTACAGCGAATGACACCTTGTACGTTAGCGCAACGGTGAGAAACGCTGGGGATGTCGCCGGGGCGGAGGTGGTGCAACTCTACATCCGCGATCTCGTTGCCAGCGTCGTCCGGCCCGTCAAGGAGCTCAAGGGCTTCACCAAGGTCTACCTGGAGCCGGGCGAACAGCAGACCGTTCAGTTCGCTCTCCGCCCACTCGAGCTGGGCTTCTTCGACCAGGACATGCTGTGGGTGGTCGAGCCCGGCGTGTTCAACGTGTGGGTCGGCTGGAGCTCAGACGAGGGATTGGAGGGCAGCTTCGTTATTAGTGGCAACTAGCGGGTTCGGACGCCACTGGCCCCTGTGCAACGAACAAGCTATGGCGCTTCGGCACTGCGGCACTGGGGGTCAGCGGCTTGGAGCATAGCCAGTCTCCCCACTCGTGATGTAGCGCGGAGGCGGCTGCTATCGCGGCGGTGCGCAGGTGAAGTTCGCCGCGTCATTGACGTCGCCCGAGCCACGATAGCGTGCAACCTGAGGATAGGGACACAAGGAACGTGAACGGATAGTTCTACCGTCTTCTACCTGGCTGGCCTGCATCGCCTCCGGTGGCGTGCCGTTCTCCACCCACTCTATCAGCGGCGTCATGCCGTCGAACCGATCCGGACCATATCCACCCGCGCAGTGAAATACCCCGGGCATCATGAACAGCCGGAAGAAGTCCGTAGTGTTCGGGCCATTTGCCTCGAGAGCTGACTCGTAGTAGTCCACACCCATCTGCGGCATGAGCAGCGGATCGGCCCAGCCGAAATACATGAGCAGCTTACCGCCCCGGGCCGCGAAATCTGACAGATCAGGATCGATGGCATCGACCAGCTCGCCCAGTGCTGTCAACTCCTGTGGATCATCGTCGAAGTCGAAAGTCGAGAGTTCCCACTCCGGCTGGTCCTGTGGAAAGACCATGTATTTCATGCTGGATTTTGCGATCGCCGTGGCAAATGCTTCTCTGTCTCCCACATTGAGAACCGTGCCGGCCCATCCGCTGGCAGTTGCTCCGCCAAAACTCCGCACAGGCTTTTCAGCGCCGAGCGTCATCCCGGGAAAGATGCTCTCGCCGCTGCTTGTCATCGGGCCGGAATACATCTTCTGAAGCGCTTCAGCCTGTGCCCGCGTGATACAGTCCGACCCCTCCTGCTCCACCGTACAGATGGGCAGGTCTTCCAGCGGATCGAAAGAGCAGTTGCGGGGGTCGTCGATCAGCCCGTCCTCCAGTCCGTCGATAGCATCGCACTTCGCGGTTACGGCATCCGAGACGATGGCCATCTTATCGATAGGTATGGGGGTTTCGTCTTGCACCCTGCCATACCACAATCCCATGATAGTGGTCCCGGTGAAGTCGAGAACAGGCGCACCGGCCAGGATGCCGTCGAAATCTGAAGGGAAACGCTGGGCTTCCATCAATCCTTGCCTTCCGCCGGTCGAGCAACCGTCCCAGTAGGAGAAAGCGACCGGCTGATCGTAGAATGCGGTTGCCATGCGCTTCGCCGTCTCAGCCGTCAGGTGTACGGCCCGGAACGCGTAATCGATGAGCTTTTGATCATTGTCGAATGCGAATGTGGCCTCGGGTTCCTTGGCCGCAGAGTGGCCCGTGTTGGTCGCTGTGGTCACGAAACCGTGTTGTAGCGCACGTTCGTGGCGTGCCACTAGGAATGGTGTGTCCAGATCCTCCCCGGCGTGACCTCCATTACCAGTCATGTAGACTCTGCGGTTCCAGGTGTCCGGCAGGCTCACCCGAAATTCTATCTCGGGCGCAATCATCCCACGCACGCGGCAGTATGCCGGCACATCGTCATGGGCGAGCACGATGTCCGTTGCCAGGATCGTCAGATCCGCGTCGCCGAATTTCTGAAGTTCACGGCAGCTTTTCTGTTTATGTACACCCGCATACGAGTAGTTGACGGCAGACCCGCCAGCTTCCGAGAAAGTCCCCTGCGCGATCACGATAGCAGGGACCCAGATCAGACACACGACACTCGCTGTGAGCGCTCTGGCAGATGTGGCAACGGAATCAAACCAGTCTTCTCTCATGGTCGCGAGGAATTGACAGAGCAACGTGCAGTCCTGTTCGGGTCGATTGGTTACAGGCGGCTGACAACATGATATCGCCAGCTCGGATACGTAGCAAATATCCGTGCTCCTGCAAAGTGACAGCTACGGTTGCCGTGCGGACGTCCAACGCCACATACTTCGTTGCTCAATCCGCAAGAATGACTCCTCGATATCGCTTGCGCGAGTGGAGGAGTGCTTACTGCCGTTCTGACTGTCGGAGGTGAAGAGTGCTGACTCCCGCCTGCTGTTGGTCTGCCATGCGGTTCTACCTGCGCGCGGCCCTCATCGATCCTGCGATGTTTCTCGTGAAAGTGATACTGGGCATCTGTCTGCTAGCGCCGCATATTGCCGCGCAGCAGCAAGCCCCGCTCTACAAGGACGCTGCACAGCCGGTCGATGCCCGCGTCGAGGATCTGCTGCAACGCATGACACTGGAGGAGAAGGTCGCTCAGATGGAGGCCCTCTTCTCCATCGCTACGAACCTCGACTCGCTCTTCGGAGGCGGCGATGCCGCCCGGTACGGGTCGCCGAATGCCCGCCTCAGCTTCGGGGCCGTCACCGCGTTCGGCTTCCTCCCCGGCGGTGGCCCGCGCCAGAAAGCCGAGTTGGCCAACCAGCTGCAACGATACTTCACGGAGCAGAGTCGCCTTGGTATCCCAGTGGTCATCACCGACGAGGCCTTGCACGGCCACTGGGCCGAGGGCGCCACCAACTACCCCACGCCGCTTGCGCTGGCCAGCACGTTCGACGTGGATCTCGTGCATCAGATGTTCAGCGAGGTCGGCCTGGAGGTCGGCTCCCAGGGCACCGATCTCGTGCTCGCCCCGGTGCTGGACCTGGCGCGGGACCCGCGTTGGGGACGCACCGAGGAGACCTACGGCGAAGACCCCTACCTGGCCTCGCGGATGGGAGTGGCTGCCATCACTGGCCTCCAGGGTGAGAACGCACCATTTACAGGCCGCAGCCACGTTGCGGCTACCACAAAACACTTCGCAGGGCACGGCGCACCAGAGGGCGGTCGCAACATCGGTCCGTCGCACATGAGCGAGCACGAACTGCGCGATGTGCATCTCCGGACCTTCGAAGCCGCGGTCAAGGAGGCCGGTGTCACGGCGGTCATGCCCGCCTACCATGAGATCCTCGGCGTTCCCGTCCACGCCAGCCCATTCATGCTGACGCAGGTCCTGCGGGACGAGTGGGGCTTCAAGGGCATCGTTGTGTCCGACTTCTTCGGCATCCGCAACAACTGGGACACGCACCTCGTTGCCCAAGACACCGCCGAGGCGGCACGACTTGCGGCGACCGCCGGCGTGGACATCGACATGCCGCAGCTGGAATCCTACCACTACCTCATGGCGCTGGTGCGTTCCGGTCGCCTCGACGAGGCGGTGATCGACCGGTCCGTGCGCCGCATCCTGCGTGCAAAATTCAACATGGGCCTGTTCGAGAATCCCTACGTGGACCCAGATGAGGCGGAGCGGATCGTAGCGAATCCCGACCACCTAGCCACTGCTCGACGGGTGGGCGGTGAGGCCATCACAGTGTTGAAGAACGAGGGCGGTCTCCTGCCGCTGGATACGGCCGCACTGCGCACCATCGCGCTGATAGGACCGCACGCTGACTATGCGGAGCGTGGCAACTACTCGGGCACCCCGGCGTCGAGCATCACGGCGCTTGCTGCGCTCCGCGGGCGCCTCGGATCCGACGCGCGCGTGCTCTACGCCGAGGGAGCGCGCCTGCCGAAGAGCGGCGCGGGATTCAGCTTCGGTCCTGCCAGCCTCCCCGACGACACCACCAGCCAACGCCTGATCCGCGAGGCGGTTGATGTCGCAAGCCAGGCTGACGTGGTGGTGCTGGCGCTCGGCGCCACCGCACGGATGATGCACGAGGCGTGGGTCGGCAACGACGGAGACAACTCCAGCCTCGAGCTGCGCGCCATGCAGAACGAGCTGGTGGACGCCGTGCGCGAAACCGGCAAGCCCGTGGTCGTACTGCTGTTCAGCGGCAGCCCGCTCAGCTTCGTGCACATCGACGGCACGGTGCCCGCCATCGCCTACTGCT
>SMTZ1_10008610_pt1 | contig 10180 bp, 8 predicted proteins | sample DeeMarSWOR136_30_FD_25667 | JGI IMG/M metagenome (IMG submission 25667) | reverse complement strand
TCACTCTGTCTGGGAAGTATGGGCGTTTCATCTTACGTTGGTTTGTATTTTGAATTTTGTACTTTGTATTTGAATATCTCTTCCAGTAAGGCAATGGGCATGGTTCCCTCGTACAGCATTGTATCATGGAACTTCTTATCTTTATAGTGTGATCCCATCATTTCTTTCACGTTCTCCTTCAACTGCTTGATCATGTATTTCCCCAGCAAATAAGACAAGGGGTAACTGGGTCCCAGTGTGTACCGTTTCACTTCTCCCAGAGCCAGATGATGCTGTAACCCTGTTTCTCTCTCCAGAAAGGATGCTGCTTCATCAATACTCAAATCTCCTCTGGCCAAGTGCACATCTGCAATCATACGTACTGCCCTGAATAATGTGTGCAGAGACTGCATGAACAAGTATTCCTTTTTTGTGTTGAACCCTTTTTCTATCATGTATTCCTCGCAGTAGTGAGCCCACCCTTCAACGAATTCTGTTCCTTCAGATACGTACTTTGCATAGACATCTGTGGGAGTGAATCCCCACCGGATTTTGTGCGGATGGTTATAACTACAAAAAATCTGGATGTGATGCCCCGGGTAGGCTTCGTGGACAGACATGTTGGCTATGGTGGATTCGTTGTGCTCCTGCAAATCTTTTTGGTTTTCTGGCGGAGTGACCTCGTAGTGACCAATCCGTTCTCCTAAAGCAGGAGCTGGGAGGTATGCAGCCATAGGGTACATGACCCTGAGGTGCTCAGGTGTTTCTTCTACTACCAGGGTTTCTCCTGCAGGTATAGTTACAATATCATGATCAATGACGAATTCTTTACTTTTCTTAATGGATGCACGGTATGATTCTAAAATATCTTCAAAAGTTTCACCGTGGTGGGATTTTATCAGGATAATAGATTCATCAATAGATCCTTCTGGACTGATAGATGGAGCCAGTTCCCACAATTTTTCTCTTTCTTTTATGATCCAGTTTTCTCCTAACTCCACGATCTGGTCTGCTGTATAAGGGATCTTTCTTAAAGTGAGCAGTTCTTCAAAGCGCTCTCTCCCCATGACCCAGGGTGTATTGGCAGTGGAAAAAGTATCTTTTAAGAATGCAGTATAACCTAAGAGAGATTTTTCCACTTTCTTGGCAGCATCTTCTATGTCATCTGCAAAGTGGGGGACTTCTTTTCGGGATGCTGCAACAATGATAGGAAGGAATCGCAGCAGCCCTTCTGCTGAATCTACTGCCATCTCTGTCCATAGCTTGACAGGGGTTACAACCCTGGTTTTGAAATCCTCTATGTACTGAGGAGCTCTCTCCATCCGAATATAGAGTGGGTAAAACTTTTCAGTTCCCGGCCTTTTGAACAGGGCGTGAAGGGAAGAAGCTACTTCACCAGCAGCATCAGGGTTTTTGAGGTAATGCTGGAGGGTTTCATCTACGAATATCCAGATATTCAACTTGTGGATGGCTAATTTTCGAGTAATTTTTCGATCAAAATCCAATTGTGACTCTGTGATATCTTGAAATCTTTTAAGAAAGTATTTTTCTTGTTTTATCTCTTTTTTGCGATCATTTAATTTTCCTGAAGGCATTTTTTCATCATATTCTGTAAATCCCAGATGAGAAGCTACATCAGGGTGCTTTTCAAAACACGTTTCTATGAACTCTTGCTGCAGCCTGTCAAACTCTTTCATACAGGTTCCTCACCGTTGTCCATATATACTTTTTGCCGGGGATAGGATAGGGTTGTCCAGTCTTTGGAGAGAAAATGGATCACTGGTTGTGATGTGATAACATGATCAACATCTATGAAATGATAGGTTGGAAGGATATACTGCCTAAATGTAATTTGGGAATCCCATTCATGTTCATTGACTATACTTTCTACTATAGTACCTCCGAAAGTATAACTTTTTAGTCTTCATGACACATGACATGGGGACAGGGGCCAGAGGGGGAATACTTTTAAATAGAACAAAAATTCATATTTGAATAGTCTGCAAAAAAGGCTGCTGGAAAGGAGGTACCCTGTATGGAGATAGATGATCTATCTGATTTTCTGTTGCTCCTGTTGTATGTTCCTGGAGCATCTGGGAAGGTTGGAGAACCGATTAAAGGAATAACTAGGCTTCAAAAGATGCTGTTCTTGCTAGTACAAGAAACTGAAATTGGAAAGAAATTCGATGAGAAACTCTCTTTTCAAGCCTATAAGTACGGACCCTTTAGCTCTGAGCTCTATGACTCAATTGATTTCCTGAAGGAAATGGAACTTATAGAAACTAAATATCAAAAATATGACGTCCTTACCCAGAAAATTGAGGAATTAGAGTATGAAGAGGACTACGAATCAATGGAGGAAAAATCCAAACCTGACACAATCGAGGTATTTAAGCTGGGAAATGTTGGCAGAGCTATGGCAGAAGACATCTTCGAAGAACTGGACGAAAATCAAAAGAACGAATTGGAGGGTATTAAGAAAGCTGTTAATTCGCTTCCCTATCTGGAGCTAATCCGATTTGTATACAAGAAATATCCGGATTACGCCAAAGTTTCCGAGATTAAGGAAAAAGTTGGGATAAAATGACACAGGCCATCTCTGATACTGCACTAAAATTGCTCTCAATTGTGCCAATTGTTATCTTTTTTCTGCTTTCTAAGTTTTTCTTCGATTATAACAAAGATATTAGAAAAGACTGTAAGACTGAGATTAGTGAAAATAGAAGAATAGCTCTGATAGAATATCAAATTCCAAAAATGATTATCCTCTGCGAAAAAACCTTGGATATACTTGTGGAATCAGATTTCATGACTATTGAAGAGATTCTGTTTGAAATGGAAGCAGACAAAACCAAAAAAAGATTTATTGAATCTGTCAATAAGCCAATGGCAAAAATTTGTCGACTGAAAATCTTTTATTTCAATCTTAGAGACTTTTCTTTTCATCTTGGTATTGTTTTTCTTATTATACTTGTAATTGTGCTCACAATTTCAATTTCTGCAACTTTTGGGATCTTTGAAGATTTAATCAAATATTTCTTGTACTCCCTTTTGGCGTTTTCAGCATTGACTATTTATTTATTGGTTAGCTTCTTCAAAGCAAAAAGATCGTTCGATTTCGAGAGTGACCAGATGTCTCTTGGCTTGAGAGAGGAGGTGTGAGAAATGGTACTAGAAATCGAGTTATTTCCTGCAGTAGAACAATATTACCAAAGGGAAGGGTATACTGTAGAGAGAGAGGTCCCGCTGAGAAAGAGGGTGATTGACATAATCTGTCAGAATGATGAAGAAATAATTGCCATCGAGGTAAAAGTCCAAAACTGGAAAAAAGCTCTTAGACAAGCGATTATCTATCAATTATGTGCAAATAGAACGTATGTAGCTCTTTGCCGCAAGTTTTCAAGTCGTGTCAAGTTAGATTTTTTCTTCAGATATGGGGTAGGACTTATTGAGATTGATGGATCTATTGATATCAAAATAGAATCAAAGAGGAATGTTGCATTAAATCCCTTCTACCAAGAAGCCATCATCCAATGCCTTGAAAAAAGGAGGTTAGAAAGTGAAGATGTGTTATAGATTTGGAATTTTTTTTCAGAAAGATTTATTCTACAAATATAAAGATCTGTATGATGAAATTATGGTGAATGCCTACATGTTCGAATTATATGAAGATGCTACGACACTCTTTTTGCTTAATGTTAACAAGCCATACGTCATCGACCCTGCAACATTTATTTTCAACACACTTCCAAGAAACTTAAAGGATAAACATGGGGAACCAAAAAAACATTATGAGAAGTTGGGACAAAAATACGGACCACCTGTTGACACAATAGCTGGTAAAAGGAGAATAAATCCAGCAGATTTCGATTCTCTGAGTGATCAAGAAATTGGTGATTTTTGTGAGAGATTCCTTGATTATCAATCAATGAGACTGGCATCAAAAATGAGCAAAGTCAAAAAATATGTGACTAGATATCACAAATTAAGAGATCGAGGTAAAATCACTAGGAAGGATTCTAAATTTTTAGAAAAATTTGAAGGAATAGTAGAAGAATTCGAAGTAGAAGATATTCCAAAACCAGAAAGACTAATTCCGCCGTATTTCTTAGCCGAATATCCTGGCGATCGTCATTATGATCTTTCATTAAAACTCTCAAAGAAGTGCGGAGAGCACAAAAAAGATATGGAGTTATACCCTGTTATTTTCTTGTCGAAAGAGTTCCTCGCGTATGAAGGTTCTATTCAAAAAGTAGTGGATGACTACGATCGAGATGAATTCGATGGGTACTATATCTGGATTAACGATCTTAGCGAGAATTTTGTCTCTGTGGATGATTTACGAGACCTAAAGATACTTGTGAAGTCACTCAGTGAAAGAACATCTAAACCAATAATGAATTTCTATAGTGCATACTTTTCCATGATGTTATATCACTTTGGAATGACAGGAATAGTATCTGGAATATGTCACAGTAGCTCAAAGAATATTTTCGAACCCTCCGGAAAACCTCCTGATAAATATTACTTGAATTATGCTTACTATAAAGCTATTCTTGAGGATGCAGAACGGATTCATAGGTTTTATATTGATTTGACTTGTGATTGCCCTGCATGCCGTGAAGGTATTGCGGAAGCGAGGCAGTTTTTGGCAAAAAGCCGTAGACTTTTTGGATCACCTGAAAGGATATTCATCAGTACTGGAATGGACACAGAAAGGAGGGGGGCTCACTTTCTTTATTCAAGAAAAAAAGAAGCTAATCAAATCGTACGTGAACCGCTTTCCACATCAATTGGGAGATTAAATAGAATTATTGAGATCTGTAATGAAAGAAAGGAATATTTACTAAATAAAAAACTTCTAGAAAGGTGGATTGAAGCTCTTTCTTGAAGAATTTTGACGTAAATTTCTGTATCCATAGCACCGACAGTAAAAACGTTTGAACCAATCGATGCAATTTCATTTATTTTATTTCATCCACTTCACGTGATGTATAAGAAGGCAGCAAATTCCAAAAAGTGAATCAAGAACTGCAAAAACCCACAGACACCATCATGAACCCTGTTCACAATCTGTGAGCAGTGGTTAACTAGGAGATCAGATACTGACTGCTAGCTATTCCAATTTGAGCCAAGAACTTGGGAGTACCTTTCTGTTAACAGAAGGCATGATAACCTATATAAGATCTGTTCAAAAAGAAATTCTATGGACATCATCAGAAAGTATGCTCTAATCAATGCGGTAGAGTATGGAGGAGAAGCTTCAGCAAAAGCAGTCATGGGAAAAGTCATGGGAGAGAGTCCAGAATTGAGAAAGGACCCCAAAAAGACAATGGAATTAATTAAAGAAGAAATTTTAAAAGTTAACCAGATGACCGGAAAAGAACAGGAAGAAGAACTCAAAAAGTTGTATCCGGATTATTTTGAAAAAGAAGAAGTAAAAGAAAAGAAAGAGTTACCACCCCTACCTGATGCAGATTTTGTAGTCACCCGACTGCCTCCAGAACCTAATGGGTTCCCCCACATTGGCAATGGGTTATCCTTCTACTTCAATTACTACTATGCCAGGCGGTACAAGGGTAAGGTGATTTTGCGGTTTGATGATACTAACCCTGAAAAGGAGGAATTAAAGTATTACGAAGAGATGAAAAAAGGTATTAGGTGGCTGAAAATAGACTGGGATGAAGAACACTACGAATCAGATGATCTCCCCATGTTGTACCAGTATGCAGAAAAATTGATTGAAAAAGGCGATGTATACGCCTGTTTCTGTCCCCAGCCAAAGATCAAAGAGGACAGGTACTACATGAGAGAGTGTGAATGCAGAACCAGGAGTGCACCTGAAAATTATACCCTGTGGAAGGAGATGCTCTCAGGGAAAAAGTGTATTCTCCGATTGAAAGGTGATATGGCATCACCTGATTCCCAGATGCGAGACCCCACCCTGTTCAGAGTAGTTGAAACTCCTCATCCTATCCAGGAGGACAAATATGTGGTCTGGCCTACCTATGATTTTGCCTGTGCTATTGAGGATTCTGTTTTAGGGATAACCCATGTTTTGAGATCGAATGAATTTCACACAAAACTCCAGAACTACCTGAGGGACTTGCTGCACCTGAGGCAGCCCATCATCATGCAGTACTCCCGGTTCAATGTCAGAGGGTCTCCTGCTGCTAAGAGAAAGCTCCGCCCCTTAATTGCTGAAAGGTTGGTAACAGGCTGGGATGATATCAGGTTGACCACGTTGAAAGGGTTGAGAAGGAGAGGCATTGTCCCGGAAGCAATCCATGCCCTGGCTGTGGAGATGGGATTATCCACGTCTGAACCTGAGATCGACTGGTCGATTATTGAGGCTTTAAACAGAAAGATCATTGACTCTCAGGCGAAACGTTACTTTTTTGTTCCAGATCCAATCAAATTATCTGTGGAAAATGCTCCCGGAGTAACAGTTAGGTTGAGGCTGCACCCTGATTATGACTACGGGTTCAGAGAGATTCAAACTGGTAATACCTTTTACATATCTCGAACAGATGCTGGAGATGAATTTCGGTTAAAAGATCTGTTCAATGTGAAAATTGTAGAAAGAAGGAATGAATGCCTCAAAGGAGTTTTTACTGGAAAAAAATTGAGAAAAGATTTGGAGAAAATCCAGTGGGTAACAGATCAGAATGTTCTGGTAAAGGTTTTAATCCCTCATGAACTCTTCATAGACGGGGAGTTCAATCCAGAGAGCCTGGAAATTGTAGAAGGGCTGGCAGAGGAAGCAGTCGGGACCCTTCCTGTAGATGAGATTGTGCAGTTTGAGCGGTTTGGATTCTGCCGCATCGATGAGAGTGGGGAAGTTATTACTGCTTGTTTTGCCCACCGATAATGGATTAACCAAGTATGGCAAATAGGAGTAGGATTAGAATGACATTTTTTCTTTTTTTCTTTGATTTCTGGTTAATCTCAAATAGTTCAATAGCCAAAGGATTTTCAAGTATGGATATGTCTTTAGCTTGAGCTTTGAGAATATTTACTCAAGTTCTGCCTTAGTGAAGGAGGAGTGAAGCAGCTAAAGCCATCACTATGAAAGAGATGAGAAGGCCTATTCCCACCAGCCCAGCTTTTGACTCTTTGAAGAGTCTCCAGACGTTCAAAATTTTTTCCTGCCTTTTCTGCCATTTTGTCTTGGGTTTCTGCATAAGCCTCATACAACCACCTTTTTTGCCAGATCTAAGTGCACACAGAAATGTGTCACCTTGTTAGGCTTTCCCAGGTTGTCTCTATCTGATTTTCCTTTTATAAGGGAGTGTTGAAGATAAAGGTTTTGGGTGAGATTGACAAGAGAGGGAAGCTTGTGATTTTCTAAGATGGAGAGAATTTTAAAAGATTGAGTGATGATTGACGAAGTACCAGGACCAAGTACACCCATAAGAATCTTGACCCTTCAAGCTGAACCTACAGTGTTGCAGCTTAGACTTCTATGAAGGAAATAAGGACTTTAAGGCAAAATGAAAGAAAACATAATGATAAAATCCCAAATAAATTAATTTATGCCGGGGGCGGGATCCGAACCCGCGACCTCTCGGTTTCTCAGTTGATGAATCCAATGTGTATCAGCTTATGAGCCGAGCGCTATAACCAGGCTAAGCCACCCCGGCCTGAACATTTTCTTCAAATCCATCTATATAAGGTTTACCCCAAGAATCCTTTAATCTTCTCATATAAATACAGCCCCTATAAAACGAGAATAATGATATTTACCAGTTGCTGCTCAGCTTAAACTGAATCTCCCTCATAAAGTGTATTCAAAAACGTGGTCAAGAGTTCTTCTCTCTTCAGGAGTGCCACAAATATACTGGATGCTACCAGATCAGCAGTTGTTCCGGGGTTTACACCTTTTCGGTACAGGAGATTGTCCCACTTTTTCAACTCATCAAAAGAAAAATTCTTCAGTAAGATTCCTGCTTTTCTACTAACTTGTCGGGCCATCTCCTCCCCGAACTTTCTCTGCACCAGTGAATCAGGATACTCACACAGAATCTGCAAGTACAAGTCCAAAACAGACCCACCTGAAATCAAGTACTCTGCACCCTCAAAAATAATACAAAACCCTGAAACCCATTCAAACGCAATAGTATCCCAGCCAGAAGATACTGAAAACAGGTCCAAAAGAGTGTAATCTCCACTTTCTATATCTGTTACCACTTTCTCAGATCTCAAATCAGGCCCCTGTTTCGATTCTCCCAAAAACGCATTAGACACCCTGACAGCTTCAGCGAATTCCACTGCATCGTCTGCTGTCGTTTCATGTATTAGTTTTTTCACTGTTTTTTGCAGATCATCAATTTTCTTGGATGCAGCTACTGCAATTGGTACAAAAAGCACAATAATGCCAAAATTCGTGTTTGACGGTACAAATGTTACCCTGTCTAAAACTGCTTCTTTCATGAATCTGCCCAGGTGGACCGTATCCTGTTTACAAATTCTCTCTATAGTCTTTCCCAGGAGCAAAGCACTCACCACGTAATCAAAAAACCCTTCTCTTCCCGGGTAGATGTTCCCAGGTTTGAAGGTTCCTGCCTCTACAATACAAGCCCATTCGGAAGCTTTTGAAATTCTCATAAACTCTTTACAATGTCATGCAATTTAAAGATTGACAATAAGAACAATCTTATACTGGCAGATTTTGCATCTCTTAAAACCTTTTTTAGAACTTTTTCATCATAAATACCTCTCCTAGCATTTTATTTGATACCCTAATTTCATGCGTTCCAGTGATGACAATGACAATCTCCATTTTCGGCAAAAAAGTGAGATCAACAAATTCTGTCCGAACTCAGCTAACTCAGTATGAGACGGTTAATCTATGTAGGAGGGGAGGACCCTTCTGGTGCTCGCATGAGAGTTCGTTACAGAGGGCTCTCCCCAACGAATACATTTTTGCTTGTCATGTTAATTCTGTAGGCATCTTATATAAAGTTTATGGTACACATTGAAGGAATGCAGAAAATTCATTGAGAGAGGAAATCTTCAGACTGTCAAAAGAAAAAAGAAAGATGTAATATACAATACATCTAGCAAAACCTACCGGGGAAATGGCCCATCTCCATCATCCCCTCCTCCACCGCCACATGGATCACTGTCGAGCTGTGGTCCCGATAGAGCAGAAATCGTCCCCGAGGGGAAGATGGATAAGCTTTCATGCTGTGGAGCTTCTGGTAGATATTGAACAAAAGTTGAAACAGCGACCAGAACCAAGATACACACAGCCACCAACTTAGCTTTTTCTCTCATGCGAATACACCGACACAGGTTCTTTTTGAAACATATATAAATGTTTCGGTCTGGATTAAAAATGTACAGGATATTTTATATATTTTTCATACATTATTGAGCTTAAAATTAGCAACAAGTACTAAAACTTCGGGAACCTGCACAGTTCTACTTCATGAAAGTTTTTCGATGGTTTATCCTTCTTCAAGAAGAGAATTCCCTTCAGAATTAAAGGGCTTCACGATATTCCCAATCTCTTCGAGACAATCTGTTGTTTGATTTGCAATATTTTCAAGCTTTTTCTCTGCTGCAGTCTTTCCAATATTTTCAAGAGCTTCAATTATCCATTCTGCTATCAATCCAAGCTTTTTCTCTGTTGCAGTCTTTCCAATATTTTCAAGAGCTTCAATTGCCTTTTTTGAAGCCATTTCAAGCTTTTTCTCTGTTGCAGTCTTTCCAATATTTTCAAGAGCTTTAATTACCCAATATGCAGCCATTTTAAGACGTTTTTCCGTTGCAACCTTTCCAATGTTTTCAAGGGCCGCAGCTGTCCAATGTGCTATCAATCCGAGCCTTTTCTCTGCTAAAACCTTTCCAATCACGCCAAGAGCATCGACTGCTTCACGTGCTATCAATCCGAGCCTTTTCTCTGCTAAAACCTTTCCAATCACGCCAAGAGCATCGACTGCCCAATGTGCTATCAATCCGAGCCTTTTCTCTGCTGCAGTCTTTCCAATGTTTTCAAGAGCTTTAATCGCTTTATGCGCAACCTCTTCTAGTCGTTTCTCTGTTGCAACTTTTCCAATGTTTTCAAGAGCTTCAATTACCCAATATGCAGCCATTTTAAGACGTTTCTCTGTTGCAACTTTTCCAATGTTTTCAAGAGCTTTAATCGCTTTATGCGCAACCTCTTCTAGTCGTTTCTCTGTTGCAACTTTTCCAA
>SMTZ1_10025886_pt1 | contig 10181 bp, 10 predicted proteins | sample DeeMarSWOR136_30_FD_25667 | JGI IMG/M metagenome (IMG submission 25667) | reverse complement strand
TTCCTCAAAGAGGTATTGGTGGCTCCAGTTAACCGATTCTCAATTATATTGGGTAGAAGCCTGGGGGGTATGACCATAGCTTTAGTGCAAGCTCTCGTTATTGTGGCAATAGCCATGGCTATGGGAGTGAAAATATCCGGCATCTCAGGTTTTTTTCTGTCAATTGTGTTTATGATTCTCACCTGTGCTACCTTCACCGGGCTGGGCTTGATTATTGCTGCGAAGCTGGCTGACACTCAAGGTTTCATGTCCATAATGAACTTGGTAATAATGCCGATATTCTTCCTGTCTGGCGCTTTCTTTCCTTTGCAATCTATGCCGGCGGGAATTAAATATATAATGTATATTAACCCGCTTACTTATGGGGTAGATGGGTTGAGGGGTGCGCTTGTCGGTGGCGCTGCCTTTCCTTTATGGCTTGACTTTGCAGTTCTTCTGGTATTATCAATAACACTGGCAGGATTGGGAGCTTATCTCTTTTCTAAAATGGAGGCTGACTAGCCCAGACTATCTTGCTTTCACCTTGAGTGATGAAAAAGTTTCAAATGCTATGTTAAAAAATCTAAGGATTTCTCTCTTCTTAGCTTACAAGTCCGTAATCAGAGGCAGGAAGAGCATCTCAGCTGCGCTTATTATGATTATGATTATGATTTTTATACAGGCAAACGGTGGAGAATACGTTCGCAAACATAATTATCGAACCGGGAGAAGATGAGGACTACATTATAAGGGCGCCTTTATTGCAGGAAAGAATTAATAATATTCCCGGAGTAATAGGTAGTGCATGCCATTATATTGTTTCAGCAACAGTTACTTATGATGAAAATAAAGATGGCGAAGATGTAAAAACTACTCAGTGTTTGGTGGATTCTATAGACCCTGAACAGGAAATAAGAGTGACTAAAATTCATCAGAACATGGTAGCTGGTGAATATTTGGACGAATCGGACCGCCAGAAGATTGTTTTAGGCAGAGAGATCTCCGGTGGATATGGAGCCGAACTTCCGTTAAAGTCTCTGGAAGGGGTGAGAATAGGCGATGAGATAACACTGACTTTTAATAACGGCGTTCAAAGAGATTATGAGGTAAAGGGAATATTTGGCACAGGCTGGGCTTTTGCTGATATACAGACTTTTATTACAGAAAAGGAGATGGAGTCTGTTTTAGGGGTGCATAATAGAGCTTCAGAAATCCTGGTTAAAATTGAGCAACCTGGTCAAGAGGAAAGATACATTCAAGAACTTAGAAGAATGGGATTAATAGAAGAGAAGATTCATCCCTGGACAGATTATATGGGTATGGTGTCGGGTATAACTGAAAGCCTTGGTAAAATTAGATTGCTGATTACCGGATTTCTCTTAATCGTAGCCGCTTTGGTTTTCTATGTTATTATCTTTATTGATGTTACTCATAAAAGAAAGCAAATTGGCATTTTAAAAGCCCTTGGCATAGGAAAGGGGACAATTATTAATTCTTATATTCTACAGGCTTTATTTTACGCCACTTTAGGAATAGGATTAGGAGTGGTGGCAGTCCATTTCTTACTCATACCTTATTTTGTCAGTCATCCTCTAGAGTTTCCTTTAGGCTTTGTTAGTTTAGTCATGACTAAAAAACTGTTGATTATTAACAGCCTAATTCTATTTGTTGTCGCTATTATCGCCGGCTTTATCCCTTCTTGGCAAACTACCCGAGAGAATATCTTAAAAGCAATTTGGGGAAGGTAAATTCAAGATGGTGAAAGTTGAAAATCTAAAAAAGGTTTATCCGGGCAAAGTGCCAGTAGAAGCTCTTAAAGGAATAACTTTTGAAGTTGAAAGTGGAGGGATCTTAGGCATAATGGGTCGAAGCGGAGCTGGTAAATCAACCCTGCTTCATCAGCTTGGTTTGCTGGATAACCCAACCAGTGGGGAAATTCTTATTGACGGTGTCGATGTTCTTAAATTATCCGATTCCGAGAAAAAGCAATTCAGATTGGAGAAACTGGGTTATATTTTCCAGGAATACACTCTTATACCAGAATTGACTGTGGTAGAAAATGTTTATCTGCTCTCATGGGCTAGTAGCAAAGACAAAAAGGATTATAAAAAAGCTGCTAGGGAGTTTTTAGAAATGGTGGAGTTGGGGGACAGATTACATCATCTTCCTCATGAGCTTTCGGGAGGAGAACAACAGCGAGTGGGGATAGCCCGAGCTTTAGTTAATAACCCTAAGGTATTATTTGCTGATGAGCCCTGTGCTAATTTGGATAGCAAATCAGCAGAAACAATCTTTAAGCTCTTGACCAAATTAAACAAGGAGTTAGGCCAAACTATTGTTATAATTACTCACGAACCGGAAGACAAAAAGTATCTGGAGAGAATTATTTATCTAAAAGATGGACTGATTGAGAAGGAAGAAAAGACTGACTAAACAAATTTTCCTATTTTGCGTTTCAAATTGCTGTTATAACGAGCAGTTTGCCAAAAGGCGTAATCATACTAAAGTATGAGCCCCAAATCAGCCATTTTGCTGATTACAAGAGGAAGATATAACAAAATAAACTTATAAAGTAGAAAGAAGAGAGAGGTAAAAAAAATGAAGAAATGGCTAATTGTGGTAACCGTAATTTGTCTGGTGAGTGTGTTTTTCACTGGCTGTGGCAGTTCGGAAAACGAGGTTCAAGAAACTGCCGAGGCTATGCGAGGCGATTTGGTGATAAGCGTTGATGTCAGTGGAAACCTGGAGATGCCACATAAGACAGATTTGTCGTTTGGCACTTCAGGGATGGTTAAGACGATAATGGTGGAGGAGGGAGATAGAGTGGTGGAGGGGGAAAATTTAACTAAACTCGATGCTCCCAGCTTGGAGGCAAGTGTGGCAATGGCTGAGCTTAATCTGGAGCAAACGATTTATCCTTATTATTTCTATACCCATGCCAGAGATGTGCCGGGAATATGGCTGGCTCTGGATGAAGCCAAAGACGACCTGGAGGAAGCGCGAGAGCTCCTGGATGAAGGCAAAATTGACGAAGCACAGTTACTGCTGGAACAGGTGGAGCAAAGTTTGGACAAGGCGAAGGAAAAATCGAAATCCAGAGTATGGTCATTACCTTTATCGGTCAAAATGGCTGAGCTACAGCTTGACCAGGCTCAAGCCGAGCTGGATAAGACGATAATCACTGCCCCCTTTGATGGTATTGTGGCTGCTGTCTACATAAGAGAAGGACAGCAACTTTCAGCGATGACATACGCTAATCCAGCGATCAGTTTAATTGATCCCAGCGAGATAAAAATGAATGGCGTGATTGATGAGATAGATGTTCCCAGGGTAAAGCTAGGGCAGGAAGCGATTGTTATTTTAGATGCTTTGCCTGATAAAGAAGTGAAGGGCAGGATAACTTTCATCTCTCCAGAGAGCACTACAGAAGTGGGAGTGGTGTTTTATAAAACCACGATAACTCTGGAGAACCCTGACGAAGAGCTTAAAGATGGCATGAGTGCCACCGCTGAGATTATCATTGAGCAGCACGATGATGTGTTGTTGATACCAAATCGGGCTATTCAAGGTAGTTGGGAAAACCCCTTCGTGGAGGTGGTCACTGATGAACAAATTGAGAAAAGGCAAATTAGCATAGGTTTGAGCGATGGGATATACGCCGAGGTTTTGTCTGGGTTAGAAGAGGGGGAGAAGATGATTTTGCCTCAGGCATCACAACTTCCCTTTATGTTTTAGGGGTTAGATGATCGAGCTTGATAACATAACCAAAGTGTACAAGATGGGGGAAACAGAGGTTGTTGCCCTCAATGGGGTAGACTTACGCATTGAGCAGGGGGAAATGATATCCATTATAGGATCATCAGGCTCGGGTAAATCCACACTGATGAATATTATGGGGTGCCTTGATAAACCAACTTCAGGCCAATATCGCCTGGAGGAAATCGAAGTAAGCAAGCTTAGCGATAATAAATTGGCTGAAATAAGAAACAAAAAGATAGGGTTTGTTTTCCAGAGCTTTAATCTGTTGCCTAGAACCACGGCTTTAGCCAATGTGGAATTGCCGCTTATTTATGGTGGCGCTGGAAATCGGCGGCAAAGGGTGTTACAGGCTCTTGAATCTGTGGGTCTAGCTCATCGTTCTCATCACAAACCTAGTGAGCTTGCTGGTGGTGAACAGCAGAGGGTAGCCATTGCTCGAGCGTTAATAAACAATCCCGCTCTTATTCTAGCCGATGAGCCCACTGGCAATCTTGATACCCAGACTAGCAGGGAAATCATGCTCATTTTTCAGAAGCTGAATGAGCAAGGGATGACCATCGTCTTGGTGACGCACGAGCGTGATATCACTGCTTATACGCAACGTACCATTGAAATGCGAGATGGCAAAATCGAAAAGGCAGCATGAGAATAAGGGATTCTATCGTTACTGCCTTACATGTTCTATCTGGTCACAAACTACGTTCAGGATTGAGCATATTGGGTATCTTAATTGGAGTAGCTGCAGTCGTCTCCGTGATATCTTTGGGCAAAATAGACCAAGCTGTGACGAGCGAACAATTTGCGGCATTGGGAACTAATCTCATATATGTTCTCCCTGGCGCATCTACATCCATGATGGGTCTAGGTGGTCCCTTGGGAAGTGCCCAAACATTGACCTTGGAGGATGCTGAAGCGATTGCTGACCCCCGTAATGCTCCTTCGGTAGCTCTGGTAGCACCAGCGATACAAACTTCCGCTCAGGTAAAAGCCGGGGCAGAAAATATGGGAACTAGGATTGCTGGGGTAACACCAGAATACCAGCAAGTCAATAACTTTGAGGTAGCCCAGGGCAGATTTATCGATGATAACGACTATGCAGGAAGGGCAAGGGTGGTGGTCCTGGGGCACCATTTGGCTGAGGAATTGTTTGGCTTAATGTCTCCCGTTGATCAGACTGTAAGAATGAACGGACGACAGTTCAAGGTCATCGGCGTATTGGAAACCAAAGGAAGTGCCTTTGGAATTGAGGACTTGATGATATTTGCTCCCTTATCTACGGTGCAATCGACTCTATTTGCTCAGCAAGCGGGCAGTATCGGGCACACTATTCATGTTATCGGTGTCCAGGCAACAAGCGACGGTAAGGTAGATTCTGCAAAAGAGGAAATTACTAGCATCCTGCGGCAACGCCATCATATCAGGCCAGGAGAAGACGATGACTTCACTGTGATGAGTATGGAGGCTGTAGCTCGCATTTTCGGCGAGATACAAGGAGTATTCTACATTATCCTCAGCGCCATAGCTGCCATTTCCCTGCTTGTTAGTGGCATAGGAATCATGAACATCATGCTCGTCTCCGTGGTAGAGCGCACCAGGGAAATTGGTCTTAGGAAAGCCGTAGGAGCGAAGCGCCGTGATATTCTAACTCAATTCCTCACTGAAGCTGCCACACTGAGTGTCTTTGGTGGCGCTATAGGGGTAGGCTTGGGGTGGATTGCAGTCAAAGGCGCCTCTGTTATAGCGGGAAATCTTGGATTCCCTTTCCCGGCGATGCTTCCTGGAGATGTTGTTGTGCTGGCAGTAGGGGTATCGCTGTTTGTTGGACTTGCCTCCGGTATCTACCCTGCGTTCCGAGCGGCACGTCTCGACCCTATTGAAGCGCTTCGTCATGAATAAACAACTTGGAGATGTCATTGTGGGGAGCGGGAGCGGTTGCGAGGCACAAAGTACCGAAGCAATCTCCAATTTAATAGCTATCAGCTTTCAGTCATCAGCTAACTGCTGACTACTGATTACTGACTGCTTTTTTATTCTTGCTCTGTCATTTTGCCGTTTGATTTTTTGGTTTTGCTTTCCCGGGATTGCCACGCTTCGCTCGCAATGACAATAAAGGAGGGCTCGCAATGACGATGAAAAGAGGTGCAATGGCGAATTGGTTACCTCATCTGGATTAAGGACAAGAACTCAGAGCGAGTGACCGTTTTGCTGTGAAAACTTCCCCTTACCGCTGAAGTTGTTACGGTACTCCCCGGTTTCTTAATACCCCTCATTATCATGCATAAATGCTCTGCTTGAATGATTACTCCCACGCCGTCTGGTTGAAGGGCTTCGAAAATGGTATCAGCAATCTGCCTTGTCATTCTTTCCTGGAGTTGGGGACGCCTGGCAATTATTTCTATAGCCTACATGGGCTACTCCGTAGAAAGGGAGCAGATGATGTTCGCACATAGAGTAAAAGGGGATATCTTTTAAGATCACCATTTCGTGGTGACCTTCCTCAAAGCCTGTGGCTAGTTCAACCTTAGGGTCAATATCTAATCCCGAAAAAAGTTCTGCATACATATCGGCAACACGCTGGGGGGTATCCTTTATGTTTTCCGTCGATAAGTCTTGCCCGATAGCCTCGATTATGGAAGCTGTTGCCGTTTTGATCCTATCCTTATCAATCATTTCAAATCCCCCTCTTTATGAAACTTACGCTATCTTCGTCTGCAGTGACATAGAACTCAGAGCCGAGGTAAAGAAGCGGCTTTACCTTGGTCAAGTCAAGTATTTCATTTTTGGTGAAGATTCCCTCTTGGAAGTGTACTGCGACAATCTCACCGACTACCCAAACATGGTCGCCATAAATTTTGCTATCTAAAAGCTTGCATTCGTAGGAAGCATAGGCGTCCTTCAACAAAGGAACGCTGGTTCTTATCGGCTTCTCTTTTGAGATGTTAAGCTTTTGGAACTTGTCTATCTTTTGTCCTGAACTGCCACCAACAGAGGCAGCCAAATGAGCTTTTTCAGAAGAGATGAAATTAATGCCGAATTCCTTGCTTTGGCTGATAAGCTGGTAGGTAAACCTTTTGGGAGAGATAGAGACACCGTAAATAGGAGGATTGATGGAAATCGAACTATGCCATGCTGCAGTCATGGCATTGTCTTTCTCTTCAAAGCTAGCAGTAACTATAGCTGCCAATTTAGGATAATGATGACTGAATTTGCCGATGCCTTCTATAGCTGTTTTCTCCATAGCTAGTCTCCTTCATTTTTTGGAATCATTATAATCCATTTTGGCTGAGAAATTTGAATTTTACCCTAGTACAAGCTAAAATAATTAGCAGTCATTGTTGCAGATTGCTAATTAAATTGCTAGTATAACAGGTTGATTATGCCTATATATAAAGGCCACCAACAATGCCCTTTAGGCGGAAGCTAGCTAATTCTAAATAGCTTGAAAATTAGGCATGTGACTGTAAAAGGAGAGTGAGTATATTGCCTACGTATGAATATCAATGTCCGCAGTGTAAATTTAGGTTCGAGGTTAAACTGAAGTTCAGCGATAATAATTCGCCCGTTTTTTGCACTCGCTGCGGAGCCAAGACAAAGCGGCTATTTTCCCCCGTGCCGATAATTTTTAAGGGTAGTGGATTCTATGTCACTGATAATAGAAGAGCAGAAACGGAAGCACCCGATAAAGGCAAGGCTAGGACAGGAGACGAAGAGGAATCGGAAGAGGATAGCCGGTGAGCTGCCCTGTAGATTTTTAGTCCTTGAACAAAAAATCTTCCACTATACTCAGGTTGGCGGCCAGTTCTGTTGGTGGCTGAGCATATCGACGGGGCACATTGGGGTCTTTTAATCCCGTTCCGGTGATGATACAAACTATTTTCTTATCTGAGAAATTCTGCTTCTTTGCCATCTTGATGAGTCCCGCTACCGAGGCGGCTGACGCCGGTTCGCCGAAAACGCCTTCCTTGATTGCTAATGATTTATAAGCGTTCAAAATCTCATCGTCGGTCACCAAGTCTATGATGCCGCCAGATTCATCTCTTGCTGCCGTTGCTTTCTCCCAGCTAGCAGGGTTGCCAATGCGGATAGCAGTAGCGATAGTTTTGGGGTATTTAACCGGTTTGCCCTGAACTATGGGTGCGGCGCCAGCAGCTTGAAAGCCCATCATCTTTGGGGTATGGCTTGCCTTGCCAATGCGGTGGTATTCTTTGAATCCCTTCCAGTAAGCGGTTATGTTCCCGGCATTGCCCACAGGAATAAATAGATAATCTGGGGCGTCCTCCAGATCATCGATGATTTCGAACGAAGCTGTTTTCTGACCTTCGATGCGATTTGGATTGAGCGAGTTAACCAGGGTAACGGGGTGTTTTTCGGTGATGGAACGGACTATTTGCAGCGCTTGATCGTAGCTATTTTCCCTTTAGGGATGACAACGATAGTCCTCATTCCAAAGCGGGTTCCATAGGCAGTCGCTGAAGCACTGGTATTGCCGGTGGAAGCACAAATAATGGTGGAGCTGCCACTCTCCGCTGCCTTGGCTACTGCTACCACCATGCCGCGGTCTTTAAATGAACCAGTGGGATTGCATCCTTCCAATTTAAAATAGAGTTCCCCACATCCAAGTTCTTTCTCCAGTGTTCGAGACCTTACCAGGGGGGTGTCTCCCTCGCCAAGCGTTACTATAGGGGTGGCCGGGGTGATGGGCAACAGATGGTGGTATCTAGCAAGAACACCTTGCTTCATTCCTCAACCCTGATAAAGCTACTCACTTCGTTTACCACAGCCACCAATCTTAATTGTTCAACAGCTTTCTGCACTGCGTTCTCCTTTGCCGGGTAGGTCATGATGACTATCTTGGCAGCCTGAGTTGCTCGGTCGCTCTCTTTCTGGATCACCGATGAAATGCTGATGGAGTTATCCCCCAAGACCTTGGAGATTTGGGCTAAGACTCCAGGACGGTCAGCCGCATCCAGCCTGAAGTAATACCGTGTCTCCACATCTGCCATTGGCTTGATGATTAGCCCTTGATTTATCCTTGTTTCTGGGGTGGCAGTTATCCCCAGACGCTTATTTCTAGCTATAGTCAATACATCGGCAACAATAGCACTGGAAGCTCGCATTCCTCCTGCTCCTTCTCCGTAGAAGAGCAATTTGCCAGCAAGGTCTCCTTCTGCTTGAATGGCGTTATAAACACCATCGACTTTAGCCAATTGAGAATCCCTGGGCAGAAAAACAGGGTGCACCCGAGCCTCTATAGTGTTCCCGTATCGCTTAGCAATTGCCAGGAGCTTTATCACATAACCGAATTCCTCAGCATAAAGGAAATCTTCAGCAGCAAGGTGTGAAATTCCCTCATGGTGTATCTTTTGGGGATCTAGTTTGGTATGGAAAGCTAAGTTAGCCAGGATGGCTAGTTTATAGACCGTATCTATCCCCTCAATGTCATTTGAAGGGTCGGACTCGGCATAACCCAATTCCTGGGCTTGTTTTAAAGCCACGGGGAAGTCCAGTTTTTCTTGCGCCATTCTGGTCAGGATGTAGTTGGTGGTGCCGTTGAGGATGGCATGGATGGCTGAGATATCATTGGATGCCAAGCCTTGCTGGAAAGAGGAAATAAGAGGTATGCCGCTGCCTACGCTTGCTTCGTAGCGAAGCTCAACGTTGACTTCTTTAGCCAGCGAAAATAGCTCATATCCATGTTTAGCAATTACTTCCTTATTGGCGGTAACCACATGCTTTCCATTGGTGATAGCTTGCCTGATGTATTCTGTAGCGGGATGTTCTCCACCAATAACCTCAATGACTATGTCTATTTGTGGATCGGTCAGAATTTCCTCGGCATTCTGGGTCAGTAATCCAGGTTCAAGTTCTACAGAGCGTTTTTCTGCCACCTTCCTTAATATCAGAGGTCCCCCTGATTGCTCAGCCAGACTATCCTTCTTCTCCAGCAGGGCATGAGCTACGCCACTGCCTACAACTCCAAGACCTAATAAGCCAATGTTTACTTCTTGCTTTGTCTGCATATTTATCTTCCTTTAATAACTTCCTGTATAGCCCAGTCCATCCTCGTGGCATCAAGTTTATTCTCAATAGTGCTATTTTCTCTTTGTTGCTCAAGCCACTCGCTGAAGCGTTTATTTTTCAGCATTTCCCGGACAGCGTCGTCCAGCTCTCGCTGTTGTTTATCCAAAACTTTGACCACCAAACAGCCTCCTTCGGTGTTAACAGTTTCGTCCTTGGCCGGTTCACTCACTTCATCCACAGGAAGCTGGAAAGCGACTTCGTCGAACTCATCGCTGAAGTCATTTGTCTCCTTTTCCTCTTCCTTGAGCCACCCGAGTTTGCCTCCCTCATATTTGCTGCTGTGCTGGGAGTAGTTCTTTGCAAGTTCGCTAAAATTACCTTCTGCATCCAGTTCAGCCTTGATTTCCACAGCCTCTTGCTCG
>SMTZ1_10025464_pt1 | contig 10181 bp, 9 predicted proteins | sample DeeMarSWOR136_30_FD_25667 | JGI IMG/M metagenome (IMG submission 25667) | reverse complement strand
AAATTTCACGGTTTACTATGAACAAGACGGTTCGCTTTCTCCCGAAGAATGGGTGCCAGTCGCATCGCCAAGCATCACTGATTACGGAAATGGCATGTACCTCATGTCGTTCACAGCCGAAAACACAAATCCAGATGACCCTTTGTTAGTTTCGGTGCACTGTCACGACCTACGTTACATATTCATTAAGGCAAACGCAACATGCACTCAAGTGTAGCCTGAATGCCGTCGATCTGGCTATTTAGAAAACATCTGATTGACGACCACGTGTGAGTGTATCTGTAATAATTATTGTTAGCCATAAGTGATAATTCATAATTCATAAATCAACTTCCGAACTTGACATAATTACGATAAAAATGGAAAGCGATACGAGTATTCCTTGTTCTAAATGTATGTTGTGGAATCAAGAAAAAAAGAGCTTTTCCTGCGACCCCAACAAGTGTGAGAAGCTTTCCAATTGGCTACTGAAACACGCCAGAGACAACGCGAGCAAGCCACAGAATAAAATCGTTCAGTATGTAGTTTGAGGATTCAATAAAATCTTAAATGAACCTGCTTTTCTGTTTATAGCGCTTGCCTCATTTCTATTTTTGGCTGCTAAGTGAAACATGCCTCAGACTCTCCATAATGATAAATATTGCTATGCCCAAACTCTATTTCTCAATTAAATGTAACATCAGACTAATTGCGCCTCACCAAGGAGACCCTGCGGCTGAATGCGAGTAGAAAGAAAACGCCTCATGTTCTTTCTGATTTTAGCGATAATCATCGGCTTAGTTTTAAAAGGTAATGTTATTGTGAACCATTCTGCTTCAGCGGCGGTTGGTTCCGACCCTGTGAACCTTCTGGGGGCAGATGTGCTTTGGGAAAGGACTTATGGTGGAGCAGGCGATGACAGAGCGTTTGATGCAGCAACTGACGAAGATGGCTTCGTAGTCGTCGGATCTTCTACGTCGTTTGAACAGGGTAGGACGACGGCTTGGGTTCTACAGCTTGATCACGATGGGAGTATCCTTTGGAACCGAACGTTTCTCGAAGGAGCAGGCAGCGAGTTTAGGTGCGTTCTTGGTTTAGCCGATGGCTTTCTACTTGTAGGAAACAAGTTTTTACCTTTAGACGATACCGATGGATACGTAGCGAAAATAGATAGCGAAGGAAATTTGAAGTGGAACGTTACTTTAGGCAACGGAAAAGTGGATAAACTATTTTCCGCATTGGAGACTCAAGATGGCTTCGTGCTTGTGGGCCTGACAGACTCGTTCAGCAACGATTCTAACGTTTGGGTTGTCGAGATTGATCTAAATGGTAAATTGGTTTGGAACAAAACGTATGGCGGGGTAATGGAAGATGCTGGAAGGGCAATCACGTTAACTGAGGACAACCGCTACGTGATAGCAGGTTACACGAATTCTATGGGTAACGGAGACTATGATTTTCTGCTGCTAAAAATTGACGCTTCAGGGAATCTATTGTGGAACAAAACGTATGGCGGGTCGCAAAGCGACAAAGCTTACGTAATAGCAGAAACTGCAGGCCGATGCGTAGCTGTCGGCGATACGCGTTCAAAAGGAGAAGGCGACAGCGATGCATGGATAATTAAAGTTGATCTGAATGGCAATTTGTTGTGGGAAAGAACTGTAGGCGGCGAAGGTTTTGACATGCCGGCCTGCATTGCCTGTTCGAATGACGGAGGGCACTTAGTCGGCGGGTTCACTTTCTCGTTTGGAAGTGGCAAGAGAGACTTTTGGCTGTTAAAAGTCGATAACGCTGGCAATGTTCCATGGAGCAGCACTGTGGGCAGAAGCGAGTATGAAGAGGCCTACGGCATATTGGAAGTTGCAGAAAATGAATTCGTTATGGCGGGCTGGACAAACTCAATGGGCCAAGGCTCCTATGATTACTACATTGTAAAAATCAGTATCGCAAATGGCGATGACTGGCTGTCAGTCTACCAGTTAATCGCTTTAGCGTTAGTTGTGGTCGTAATTGTGCTCGTAGTTTTGTTTCTCTTAATTAGACGGCGAATCAATCGAAAAATGTCGGGGCAAAAGGTTAACGTATCTTTGAAGCATAATGCCTATTGGGCTTGGCTTTGAACATGTGCTTCATGAGTTGTCTTTCCTGTTTCTAACAGCTTGGAGAATAGCATCTGCAAGGTCCAAACAAACGCATTGTAGTTTGTCCAAATCGCCGCAGTCTTATCTTTCTTTTTGTCGCCATGCTGTTTTGAACTATTGCCTTCTTGGAAGGCTATTAGCAACTCTTTTCTATCTGAAATTATGAAGCATGGTAGATTCTGCGTTTTCACCATGTGGTATTTGTGTTTTGGCCACTGTATTTGTTTCATGAAAAAAACACTTTTCGGCGAGTTCTCAATAAGTAATGTGATATCAAGTTTGTCCAGTTTCTTTTTCAGCTTGTCTGTGAAGTCGCTGTAGTATAGTTGGGCTAAGTAGTCATCTGGGGCGAAGATCTGAATTTCTTTTTCTGTGTTTTGGAGTAGTTCATCAGCCTTGAGAGCCACCTGTTGTTCACCTTGCAACATTTGAAAGAGTTCTTTCTTTGCTTTTTCAATCTTTGGATGAGGTATTGACAACCAGAGTTCCACAAGACCTGCTTTTTCTTTCTCCAGAAGCTTGATCTTCATTTTCTGGGTGTCTACGAGCAAATCTATGGCTTTATCCAGTGTAACAGCTGTGAATTTTAACGGTTTTTCAAAAAGTGAGAAGAGTATACCTTTTTTTTCTAAATCTCGCAGTATTCTATATGTTTCAGTCCTGTGAAGAGATATTGCTTCAGCTATTTCGCTTGCTTTCTTTTCCCCTGTTCTTGCGAGATATAGGTATACCTTAATCTCGTTCTTTAACAGTCCGAACCTTGCCAAGGTTTCTTCTATTGTTGATAATTGTTTCGTGAAACTTTTGTCCTTTTTGACGAATTTCCATGCTTCGTTCTTTTCGTCGTAAACCTTTATCAAATCATTGGTTTTTTCCATTGCAAGTTCCATGCGATAGTTTCACCTTTTGATTCCAAATCCGAATCGCAGTGACTGATTCTGACTGAATATATATTTTATAATTATGACCTTGAAATCTGAATCAGAAATACACTTTTACCTGATTCAATCTGTTACCACAAAATAATGTAACTCATGAAAAAACACGATGAACAGCATATTAGGTCACTTAAGCCAATCGGATTTTCCGCTTTTAAGCCTCAAGCGCTGCTGCAGAAGCATTTACGAATATTCTGGCGAACCGTTTAACCAAGTCTTTTTGAGTATAAACTGCGGCGTTTATCTTGAAGAAATCACTCATTCTCTCTGTTTCCACGCCTACTCCAATCACTATTACCCCTTTCTTAACCAAAGCGTCAATGCATGCCGCTAATGTAGCAGGCATATTGTCGTAACCGTATGGCCAGCCATCAGAAATCACGACTAACACCCGCTGTTCATCATATCGTTTAGTCAAAATTTGACCTGCAAGCCGTATAGCATCGGGCATATAGGTTAAACCTTCGAACTTGAGCCCGCCGATTCTAGCTCGCACTCTTCGTGTATAGGCTTCTGTGCTGTCTTTCACTACATAGAACTTATCGCTGAAAGCGAAGAAAGTCCATGAGCCCGGATCCATCAGCAATTCTTTTGTCGCTTCAGCAACACAAATCGCCAGAGCCTTCGCATTCTCGCCTTTTACCTGCATGCTAGCGCTTACATCGAAAATTATAGACCATGTAAAGCTTTTGCTGAGATATTCATCCTTACAGAAAACGTCGGTCACTGGTTTCTTACTTGAAAGGGCCTGAATCACAGATGTTAGGTCTAGTTGACCCATCTCTTTTCCAGGATCTTCGTCTAAGGCATCTTGAGCGATTCTCAAACTGTCTAGAAGTCTTCGGCTTCCTCCTTGAAGAAACGTTCTTGCCCTTAGGTATTGCGTATAATCTTCGTCAGGAAAGCTAACTGACTTGAATCTTGTCAATTCAGCATACTGATTAATCCTGGCAAGGATTTTCTCTTTCTGCATTTTTTGATGTTGTTCAGAATCAAAAGCTTGCAGAGCCTCGATTTCCTGTTCTTTTCTCCAGCATGAGTCAATAGCGCCTTCGGGGGGAACTATACCGCCTAGAGTTTCGATAGACTTTCTGAAAACGCGGTCAACTTCAAAGTCTAAAGGCATTTCTGTTTCGGTGAAAATACTGCATGGTCCTGTCTGTTCTGTGTGCGGCAAGGATGGCGCTTCCAAGAAAGGGCCGAAAGGCTCTAGGGCTTCTGTAATGCTTTTCACGTTTTCATCAAACAGTTCTTCCATATTGATCTGGTTGCCTGCAAGTGATGCCATAAACGTCTCTTTCAGAGGCATCAGTATTGTGTTCAATTCATTTACTGCTTTTTCTTGCTCAGGAGAGAGAGATCCTTTTACCATGCCTATGTTAACTTTTAAAAGCAGAGCCACCATAATTCTCGTTGCAGGGGTCAAAATTCTCTCTGTAGGTTTAGCATTGAGGCAGATGTCTCTGACAAGAGATTGCGCGAAAACGTTGATAATAGGTTCTGAAGGTTGCGGAGCAATTTTGTCAGTAGGTAAGGGTAACAGCGTGTGTGTTGTTAGGTGCAGTACTGAAGCTCTGAATAACCTTCCAATTTTTGCTTTTCCGTTAGCGTCTGTAGCTAACCTATATCCTATAAAGAAAATTCGGTCGTCATCCAAGAACTGAGCAGTGGGTAGATTCACGGTGAACCCGAAGTTATCAGACTCAAGAGTAGGCTGGTTAAGAAGAGGGTTCAGGACTATCTTTACTTTCATGTTGTCTTTCTGTAAAGAAACATTCCACGCGTATTCAAGAAACCCCATTAGAAAGACCCTGGAAACCGTTATACATCTGGATCACTGCGGTTTGGTGAAAACCGACTCTACGACTCGTCTGACATCGTCTTGGACTTCCGCGTTATCGCTGGTCAATGCTATGATTGTTTCTTCCGCCGCGTTGTTTGGCGTGTTTCCGTCACGTATTAGCGTTGCCCAGTTAATCAGATCGCCTAAAGATGGACCATAGGGCAGGTCTCCAGCTTTGTATTGCCTTCGTAGTTCGGCGCCTGCTTGTAGAACTTTGTAGGCTGTGTCGTCGTCGATTCGTGTTCTTTTTTTGAGCATTTGCACTTCAAGAGGTGAGATTTTTTCGCCGACGCTGGGAAAGTCGAAGTTTATCCACACGGCCATGCGTCTTCTCATGGCTGCGTTTAGTGGTTTGGTTCCCGCGAACTCTGCTGAGTATGGGTTCATGCTGATTATGAGGTATCCATATTTGTGTCTCTCTATCACTTCATTATCTTTTTCGTTAAGCACCATGTGTCCTCGAGTATCGAGAACAGGGTTTAGTCTTGTGGCTACGTCTTGCTTCATCATGTTGGCTTCGTCGAGGTACATTATTCCGCCTAGCCTAAGCCACTGTGTTAGCAAGCCGTCAACCCAGTTTTCTTTTCCTAGACCGATGAACCGTCCAATAAGGTCATAAGAAGATGTTTGCAGTCCGCAGTTCACTTCCCAAATTGGCAAGCCGCAGAGTTCCGCTACGAGGTAGACGATGTGCGTTTTGCCTGTTCCTGACGGTCCTATCAAAGAGCACTGCTTGAAATAGTAGAGCGCGCGTACTATGCGTTCTACGTAATGCTGGCCGCTGTCAATGTACTCTGGGGTGTTTTTTGGTATCATGTCTTCAAGGTGCGCGAAGCTATAGTTTGGATGTAGGTCGTATCGTTGAATGTCGTATTTTTCGTATAAAGGTGATTTAGACATTGGACGCTCTTTGTTTAGGGACACGGTTAATTTGAATTTGTCTCGCCTTAGAGATGAGACTTCTTCAACTCTGCTTTTGTCATATTCTTCTTTTTGACCTTGGTGTCCATAACTCACGAGAGCGTCGCCTCTGCGATATTTATTGATTTGAAAAACGAATATAAATATTGTGTATTACGACTTGTTATACGGTATCCTATTGTACCGCCCATATATCCAACTGCCCTATATAACGTAAGTCTATATTTTCGTGTGCGTACGTCTTGAAACGTACAAGCGCTTTTTTCAGTGAGTACCATAAACATGAATTGAACAACCTTGAGCCAAGAGAACAGTATCGAGCCAAGAACAACGGAACTCTCAATTAGCAGAGAAAACAAGCAGAACGAAAAAACTCAAATGGCTCTCAAGGAGTTTGCTGACTCACTGAGAAGTCTGGCAGATGACATCGGTCAAATAAGTGAATTGGCTTCCGAAGAGAAACTTTTAGTCACGGAGTTTTTCGCATCACTCCTCAAACTGATGCAGCCTTTGACTACAGCAGTACCTGTTTCTACATCAGCTCTTCCTGCTGAAATTGGAAACGTTGTGCAGGCATATGTCGATCCTACAGGTCACCTTGCCTTATTGCACGAAGACGGACATATGGAATTGAAGAATCTTGTTGAGGAACGGAATCGTGATCTAATGATTCTGGTCATTCAAGACATAATGCCGAAATTCAAAACTCTGACGAACGCGCAAAAAAACAAAATTGAGAACAGGATCAAATTCTTATCAGCCGTAACTAAGGAAATCCAGAAAATCTCTGGAGCACTATCGACGCTAAAGTCTGTGGCTCAAAAATAATCTTTGCCCGTTGTTCAAGAACTGTATGATAGAAACTATGACACGGGTGATCCAAAAGTAATATGTGAATCTAAGTATGCCGAGCAAAAATGGGGTGGTATGTTGTGGGAACCGAGATTCGTACGTTCGTTACGCTGAAGGAAATGAATGAGTACCTAACGGACCAGTTGGACCAGTACAGAATGTTATATGAGGATTACAGTCAATGGTTAGGGTCGCTATTGCGAAGTTGCGAAGAGACTCACAAGAACGAGGAATGGTACCAGAATTCAGTTGCTCTCCAGAAAAGCCTACCAGCAGCTAAAAAGAAGGCTTCTGGAACCGCTGGGAAAAAAAAGGGAAAAGGAAAGAAAAGCGAGTCTTCGATTTGGGTCCAGTCGGGTGACGTCATGCTTTCTTCTACCGAACAGGGACAGGCTGAAGTGCTGTTTGAAGCAATTGAAAAAATCGGCCATAAAATTCAGGATATGGAGAAGTTTAAGGCTACGGTTCAGCAGCTTGAACGCATTGGTTTAGGAAAGAAAACCGACTACATCGTTTACATTGAAGATGACATTCCCCGAAAGATAGTGGTGCGTGCTAAAAGAGGCTTGCTTGGAGAGGAAGCTTTCAAGTTTGCCACAGAACTTTCGGTTCCTGGCGTTTACAGCGATTTTGGCAATAAATAAGGAGATTCCGCTTTCCTTTGGCCAGAGGGCGGTGATTTCAGAATCTACAAAAGTTAAATATGAAATAGTTAAAATAAAGTAGGGGAATCAATAATCTGCCCAAAATATTCTGTTACAGGCGTTATCGTTTCCATTCGCATAGACAGCCTTCAAGCTGAAAGAACAGGCCAGTATTTGCCTACAGAAGAGCTGTTTTTCGATGTGAACGCCAAGCTTGAGGAGCAGAAAAGGAGCGGCAACCAAGTTGATCTTAACTTCAACCTGTTCATAACTACTAAGCCAAATATTGTTAAATACTCAACTGTAGGCATCGTGACTTTGGAAGGCTCCTCCGCGGATGTTAAGAAAAAGTTGGAAGCGAACCCGAAAACAAATATTCCCCAAATCCTCTTCACAGTCTACCAGCATGTTTTCAATTCAATCTACATTCTCGCCTCGATTCTAAATACGCCTTATCCACCGCCGGACTTGTTGCATCCCATGGCAGAGAAAATAAAAATCTTGCCCAGCACTCCTCAAGCACCGTCAAAACCGGAACAAACTGCAACTCCAGAGCAGCCTTCAGCTCCTGAAAAATCACCTGCACAGACGGCTACAGGCGACAAAACCGGAACAGACAGACAACAGTCGACAAGTGGACAACCTTCAACTTCTGAAATGGCTGGACAGACACCTGCGCCTGCCGCAAGCAACAAGGCTCAAACAAACACCACCCAACTCTAAGCAAACCTCCAACATCTACTCTTCTCTCGATTGATGGTGTACCATTAAGAATCGCAATGCCTTGCATATAACACGCCCAGTATTAGAGGTTCAGTCTCTCACTATGCGTTTAAGGTTTTTTGCGCTCTTTATCCAACCTTGAACCGTTCTATACGGAGGTAATCGTCTAACCAGATTCTTGCTCCTGTTAATTTCTCTTAGTTTAGCATACAGATTTTTTGGGTCTCTCGTGGAGAGAACTGTTACGGTGTTTACTCCAGCCGACTCTAGGAGGGCAGAGTATTGTGTTCCTATTCCTCTTATGCGGAAGAAGTCTGCTCGGTAAACCCACTTGAGCAGCGTAGCAGAAGCGACGTCAACTTTGTTGGCTAAGATTCGTCGTCCTCTTCTTGTAGAGCCTGCCCTTAACAGGTCTTTGACGGTTTTGACGCCTGAATTTCTAAGTTTGTTGCCGTATATGGGTCCTATTCCTTCGATTGCTTCAATATCTTGATTCAAAGTAACGTATGTTTTTCTTTTTTTAACTTGGGGAGGGCTCTTTTTTTCTCGTGGTTTCCCAGACATTGTTATGGATGTGGTTGCGGCTGTGGGTGTAGGTACAGGTGCTGGCGGGTAAGTGGGCGTTATCATCGGTGGTAATTTTTTCTTTTTTGGAGTGCGGTAGATTAATATGTATATCACGAAAACGATGATTCCCCAAACGACGCCGTTTATTATGCCGTTTACAATAACCGTGCCAGAAATTCCCAAGATAGATGTTGTGGCTATTGTTTCTGGAATTCCGATGAAACTCGTTATAATATCTCCTGGGGGTAAGGCTGCTATTACTAGTGTTATCGCGAAGAACCCCAAGAAGGCTAATGCAAAAACTACTGCTTTTGACATGTTTGACTAATATGTTCGAAACATTTTATATGATTTTTGAAACTGGAAGCTTTCAAGAATAAGCAAACAGGTTCAAAATCAGATAAAAGCGCAGTTTAATAGTCAATATTTAGCAATTTTTTGTTTTACTAACAAAAAAGGGCGCGCTAAGGTACATGAACTATTGCTTCTTCATAAGAGACTTTTTCTGGATTAAACCAATATGTCCCGATAGTGATCGAATAGCCTTTAAAAGGGTCTCTAATACCTCTAACAGTGCATCGTATCTTTTTGCTAAAATAACGGCATTGAAAACTTTGAATGGGCTTTCGGGAATAGGTTTTGGGCTCAATATTCAACACCATTTCTATCCAACTAGTAATTCCAACTTGGTCTATTGAGAGGTCTTTGACCTTTTGTTCGATGAATTCTTTGTCGTCGTCAGATAGTTCAGCAACATTTTCGACATGGCTATGATAATCGCCAACTATGTTGAATCCCATGGCTCTTATGGTGCCGATGATTCGTTTATAAGCTCTAAGATTGGCGGGCTGCCAGAATCCTTTTCCGCTTTTGCTTGTTCGGATAGGGTAAGCTGCATCTAATGTCAAGCAATCAATTCTTTCACCCATTACAAAACGCTTGCCCTCTTTTCCAATTAGAAATCCGCCTGTTTCCTTGTGCGGTATTTCTAAACACGATGCAATGAGAGATGCAAGACAATTTTCAGTAACGTAGACCTTACGTTCCATGTTATTCAAGCCTTTTTTTACCTCTTTTTTTCTAAATATCATTTAATATGCTTTTTCCGGTTGAATTATTTCTTGCAGGGCGCGCCCTCATTCTTTTTTTCCTTTTTTCTTTCACTTTTACTATACTCTCCACTTCGCTGCGAAGGCGTTTCCTCGTTTGTTTTTTATACGCTGTGCTGCAATGCTGTTCTGGAGTTTGCGAGCCTTGTCTTCACCAGAAAAATGGTCATTCACTTTGCACATTCCCCTCCATTTCCCATCCCGTTTTCTGAGTGGCAACAAGGCTTCCGCTAAACTCACCCCTCTTTTTCTAGGATGGTGAATTAACCATGGATTTGGAGGATGTTTTCTGCTCCAAAACAAGGATGAGAATTTTGAAGCTGCTTTTTAATTTGGGGCAACTGAACACTTCAGACTTGGCGCATAGGCTTGGAGCAAACTATGAGACTACCCTTAGGCATTTGACTTTGCTTGAGAAGGAAGGCTTAGTCAACCAACGGTTGAGCGGTAAAACGAGGTTTTTT
>SMTZ1_10008609_pt1 | contig 10181 bp, 7 predicted proteins | sample DeeMarSWOR136_30_FD_25667 | JGI IMG/M metagenome (IMG submission 25667) | reverse complement strand
CCTTGACTGCTTGGCATGTCGAATCGCCTGTCGCACCGTGGCCCGGTATAGATATGCGCCCCAGTTCGTCTGGCCGTTGTACTTGTGCCACCGCCGCCATATCGCAAGAAATACCTCCTGGTGAACGTCCTGGGCTTTCTGAATATCGCCCAGAATCCGCATCGCAGTGTTCAGCACCTGCGTACCGTAATCGTCAACCAACGTTCTAAAATCTCTCTTCGACACCGTATTGCCTTCAGAAGATCGGGCTACGCACAACTCAGGTGAGCGGCCGGTCGCATATCTGTAATTATAGAGTGTCTGGATGAGACTCCGTTTACAAAAATTGTGTGCTGAAAATAAATTCTGAAAGTAGAAAATTTCCGTTTTTTTCTCAGTTTAGATTCGCTGAGGCCGGGGCCGGATTTTATTGGACAGTGAAATGGGTGCTGGAAGTGGCCTTTTGGTCTGTTCTACATGTGGTAGTCGAGGCAAAGACGACTCCGCTATATAGTGGTTTGGGTTATAGGGCGTTCCTTCGGCTGGTGCTGGGTCGGCTAAAGAAAAAATGTTGGCCGTGTCGATATTGCGTAGGTTGCTTAGGATTATACCAGTTTTGAAGGGTTTGTACGTATGAGCAAAAGGGAGTTGATAGACTACATTTGCAGAATCAACAGAAGCGCCAAGCCGGAGTTTCTCGCCCATTTCACAGAAGAACAACTAAACGCTTATCTTGAGCATCTCATGGAGCTTGATTGGGAAGAGTTGGCTGTTTGCAGCTAAGCGTGCAGGTCGTCGTTTGACAAAAACGCTTGAATCGGCGAAGCTCGCAGCTACGCATTTCAAGTCCATCCTCTGAGTCAGCAGCGCCAAGCCGAAACACATTCAGGCGCGAATCCGTCGCGTCGGTTTAGCGACAGAGAGGGTATAACCGCTCTGAGATCCGCTCGACCCAATATTCATGCGGCGTGTTCGCTCAGCGGATCAGGCTATTGGTCTTCGTCGAGGTCAAAGCCAGTGACAGACTTGCTGAGGTTGCTGAGGCCGCGTCTGTTAGGAGCAGTTCCCGACTCTTTCGGCGGCCTTGAAGGCTCGTCCCGCTTTTTGGTATCCTTCTGAGTTTTGGATGACTGAATGAAAGGTGCTGCTGGCGGCGCCTGGTCGGCCGCTACGATTGCGCTGCGCGGTATTTCGGCAATGCTGTTTAGCTTGAACTCGACCAGCACAGGTACAAAACCGTTCGGCACACAAAAAACGAAGTCGATCCATTTTTTGCTGGCGTCCCTCTCGAAATCGTCACGCTCCATTTTTATACCGGGGCTCACTTGTACCTCATCTTCCGCTCTCAGGTGTCCGATGGGATAGACATTCCTTCCTTTGCCGGTGAGCTGATCTTCGCCGTAGCCTTTCCGTTTGCAGATCAATCTTAGCTGAGGGTGTGTGAATGTGCCGGCGCTTATTGCTGCGCTTGTTTTAAGCGCGCTTTTCCTTATTCCCACCCGCACGATGGTGGGGTCAAAACCGCTTTTCAGCCATCCTGGCATAGGTACGGACTTGCCGGTCGGCTCATCCACCAGTTTGCCTCGACGATTCAGTTCCGAGACGAAGTTGTCTACCTGCTTTTTGATCGCATCGGAGGCCGGCCAGACGGCCACTTTTGGCACCTCTATCGCGGGGTAGCTGCTGCTGATGATGGATATGTCGCTGATGAGCCGGTTCAGGAAAAGCTGGTCCAGGTAGTCGGGATGGAGGGTGGCAAAGCTTCTCTTGCCGCTGAAGCTGCCGTTACTGATGATACTGAACAGGCCCGTTGCAAGGCCGTCCGCGTTGAGCAGGACTTTATCGGGGTTTTCGGGTTCCAGCTTGGTCGGGTCGAATCGCTGGTAAGGATACGTGATGGGCAGAGGCCCCATTTCGAGCGCTGTGAGCAAAAGGCCCGATGTAATAAGGCCCAGAAAAATTCCGCAGACAACGCGCCCGATACGCTCGGGCAGAACCCCTAAATCAATCGGCTGACGGGTCAATTGGGTAGCGGGTACCTGCAGAATGGCGAAGGTCACAATAAAAAGCAGCCCAAAACACAACGGCTGGGCCCAGGGTACGATAGAGAGGAAACGGCTGTTGTCACCCCGGCTGATAAAGACATTGGCCAAGACCTCGAAATAGCTGAAAGCAACTGCGCTTGCGCAAATAGCCACTATGATCGTAGCAAATGCCCTGACAATGGTCCCTTTGAGGTACTGATAAGCGACACAACCCAAAATGATGAACACCACAGCTAAGCTGGCCATGACCATGTCTCCGGTTCTTTAAGGAGGCGATGCAAGATCCGCGCCCCACTGGCGACTACGTAGATTTTGCTTTTTTTGTTTTCGATGCCGAAAGCACTCGAATCATTTCGTTTATCGCTACCGTTCCGCCAATCACTTTTCTCAGTGCTTGTTCCTGTAGATAGAGCATTTTTGCACGTCTGAACTGCGTGCTCATTTCCGGCAGCGATTTTGATTGTTTTACCACCTTTCGTAACTCGGCGTTCATTGTGATAATTTCGAAAACACCCGTTCTGCCGAAGTAGCCTGTTCCCTGACAATTTTCGCAGGTTGATGGTTTGCCGTGCTTGTCGTACTGCACCTTGCCGGTGCGGTAAAGTACTTTCGTTTTTTCAGCGCTAATGTTGAACTTTCTGAAAAGTTCCTTGTCCGGCGCATAGGCCTGCTTGCACTGCTCGCAGAGCTTTCTGAGCAGCCGTTGGTTGCCTATGCCCAGCAGTGTCTCGGCGGCGAGCCTCCTGTCACCGACGAATTTCAGCCATTTGCCCAGCGCCTGTATGACACTATCTGCTTTGAGCGTGACGTACACGAGCTTCCCATCTTTGGCGGCCGCACAGGCAAACTGGGCTGTTTCGGCGTCCTCACATTCGGCAACACCAACGATATCAGGCCCCATTCTTACTACAGCTTGCAGCTTTCTGGCAAATGTGGTTGTCCCTGTGTCACTGAGGGTGAAGATGTTCTGGGTTATATTGGGCAACTGACCGGAAGGCTGTCTTTCGAGCGTGTTGATGTTGTTCATGAAGGCGTCGTGATTTCGCAGCAGGGCGTAAAGTGTGGTGGTTAAACCGCTTTTTTGGGGCCCGCTTAGGATAAACAGACCTTGCTTTAACTGACGAAATCCATTTAGCTGTTCGTACTGTTCGGGCATGAGGCCGATATCGGTCAGCCGCGCGATGCTCTCTTGTGTGATTTGTCTGAGTCTGACCTGCTCTCCGGCCGTTGAGCCGGCAGTGATGACTTCCCAGCGAGCATCCTCCTTGTTCCGGCGAATCTTGAAGATCCCTTTTTGCGGCTTTCGCTTTTCCTGGGTGTCCAAATCGGCAAGGCTCTTGACGAAACGGATGAAATATTTGATTTGGTCTCTGGCGATGCTCGGCTGTTTGAGCGATGCGCCGTCCACTTGGTAGGCGACGTTATAGTCTTGGGCTGTTGGGGAAAACACAATGCTGCTGGCCCTTCGCCAGATGGCGTCGGACAGGATTTCATAAGCTGTCTTATAGCCGAAGAAGTCGGGCGTCCTGGGCTCGGGCACAGGAACCTCGTTGTTGTTTGCCGTTACAAAAATGAAGCTTTTGAGGGCCTCGAGTTTCTTTTCTTTGCTGACGAGCAGGCTTTTGATGTGGTCGGCGGTCAGAACGCGGTCGAAATCCAAGACTCGCGCATTACGGTGCTTCACATAAGCCAGGGATGTCGCTCCTACAGCTATCAGATAGAACAACATGCCTACAATGAAAACTGGTATGACCAGCCAGATTATTGCCCCGCCCGCTCCTGCTCCAAGGACAATACTCGTCCAGAAGACTTCTTTTGTTTCTACGGCCTTGGCGTCCTGGTGCACCCAGCTCAGCACAGGGAGCCATGCGAAAAACAGGATCAAATAGGCAATAAGTTTGATGAGAGATATGTAGCCGCCGTATTCGATAGAGGCGAATAATAAATCCGGCATAGGGTGCTCCGTTCAATCTCACAAAATGCCACTGGCAGTGGTTCTGATTCCCTTCAATGCCATTTTCAATTCTTCTGTGTTTGGCGCGTACTTATATGCATCCTTCGGGTCGATCGAGCCATTCTTCACTAATTCGCACAGGTTATATGTAAGATCTTGCATACCTTCCTGTTGGGAGCTTCGTATCACGCTGGGCAAATCGGCTTCGCGCTCTTCAGAAATGAGTTTTCTCGCAGCGGCATTTGCAATCAGAATCTCCACAGCAGGTATTCTGTCCACCCCTTCCTTGATGCATGGCAGCAATACCTGGCTGATGACGGCCCTAATGGCCAGACTGAGAGTCTGCCTGACAAGGTCTCGTTCGGTTTGTGCGAACAGGTCCAGCAGCCGGTGGACGGCCTGAGCGGCATTGGCCGAGTGCATCGTTCCGAAGACGAGGTGTCCTGTTTCCGCGGCTCTCATTCCCGCAGTGACGGTTCTGGCATCTCGCATTTCACCCACAAAGACCACGTCCGGATCCTGTCGCATTAGATAGGTTAAGGCCTCTTCAAAGTCTTTCGTATCAATCCCGATTTCCCTTTGTGAGACGATCGCTTTGGCATCCTTGAACAGGTATTCAATCGGGTCCTCGACGGTTATGATATGACAGGAGCGAGTGCGATTGATGTAGTTTATCATCGATGCGATGGTGGTGGTTTTGCCGCAGCCGGTAGGGCCCACGACCAGAACCAGTCCCTGCTGGCTCTCGCATATCCGTTCCAGTATCGGGGGCAAGTGCAAATCTTCAAAGGGTGGGATGACGGTGTTGACACGTCGTGCGGCAAGGCTAATCACGCCCCGCTGGCGAAACAAGTTCGTTCGGAAGCGATGTTCGCCATCGACTTCGTGGGCGAAGTCCAGGGTCCCGTGTTCCAGGAAGAACTCCTTCTGGGCCGGACTGAGTATCTCGAAGGCTAATTCTTCCAATCTCTTTTCGTTCATCACTTCGCCGGTGGTGTTTTTCAATTCCCCGTAGAGACGCAGTTTCGGTGGCTGCCCCACCTTCAAGTGCAGGTCACTGGCCCGGGTCTTGATAGCCGCTCTGAAGAACTTGTTCAGCGCCGGCTCATGGTCAAGACTGGTTCGGTCATCGATAGGGTGTTCTGTGCCCATATTTACAATTGACTCCAGAGTTTACAAAGTAGCTTTATGCCGCCGTGAGCCGCTTAATTATCGGTCGTAGCTCGGCAGAGCATTTCTCTTGCCAAAAGATTTGCAGAGGCAAAACCTTATATACCTATATTATAAGACTTTACCGCGGCTTGTCAACCTTGAGGTCTGAATAGCGTTAATTTTCGGCGCAAATCCTGAAGGACGTCTTTCGGGCCGTTGCGTCTCAGGCTCTGGCACACTTGCCGACGGGAACGACTTTGTTGGCATGTCCGCCGGCGTTGTTCAATGCAGTCGGGCTGTTCTTGCGGAGTCGAAGGTGGCGGCGACTGAGACCAAGTCCCCTTTCTTCGAGGCGTCGTTCAGGTGCGGCGATATTGAAAACAGAATGCGGATATTTCTTCGTCAATCGCCCGTGTCGGTCCTTCGATGTGCCCAAGAATTGCCGGCAAACCATCCCAGAACATAAAAGTTGCGGTCTTCAGCTTGCCGCGGGGGGTCATTGGGTGTTCTGAGATAGCTCTCCGAGGTGGGCCCGAACGCCTTAAAGACAAAAGGACTTCAGCGATTGGCACCTGCTTGCCGATATAATCAGTATGTCAAGAGGCGGCATGATGGAACCGGAAAAAAGAAGCGTCTCAGGCCGAGAAAGGGATGAAGCGGCAACAAGGCGTCTCGGCAAGCTGCAGGAGCAGTTGCACTCGTCCGATGCGTCAAGTAGGCGGCGGGCGGCTTTTAACCTGTCCTGGATGCAGGAAGACGGTCTGGAAATCCTCAAAGGCGCCTTGTTCGGCAGCTTGCCCGTAACCACGAAAAACGCGGCCGCTTATGGGCTGAGAAAAATGCGTGGCAGGATGAAAAAGATGGCCCTGGAGGTTCTCACGCAGGGGCTGAAACATCGTGAGGGTTCCACCAGGGACGTGTGCAGAAACGCGCTACAACTATTGGGACAGGAGACACCTGAGGAATCCATCCCACGACGAGGGGCGGCAAAAGGCTTGAGGATCAAGGAGGTTCCGAAAAAGAAGAGCGGGCCGAGGCGAGAAATCGGGGTGAGGCGGACACGCGGATAAACGCTTGCGGCAGGTGAGGCCCCTTCCTCTTATAACGCCGAAATCATCAGAGCTGCCGATGGAATCCCCCGCCTGCCATCACGTTGCCAATACCAGTGTCAGAGTCATATAGATCGCCACGCTGATCGAATCGTTTGCAGTTGTAACCAGCGGGCCCGAACTTATAGCGGGGTCTATGCCGACCTTGCGGAACAAGAACGGCAGAAACAGGCCGAGTGTTGTCGCGACCATGATCGCTGAGAACATAGCCGTCCCGAATGCAAAGACAAGCCGTCCGGGTGTTATCGTGTTTTCCGCAGTCCTCGAGCTGATCAAAATCGCGCATGCTATGCCGCCCAACAAGCCGCAACTTAATGCTACAAGAAGCGCGATTCGCACCTCTCGCGTAAAGACCTGGCTCAGTTTCAATGCTGCAAGGTGACCCGTTGCCAATCCCGAGACCACTATGGTAGATGTTTGAAGCCCAGCATTGCCACTGATAGCCGCGATCATCGGCACAAATGCCGAGGCCGCCACAAAAATCGCTCGGCTATGGTTTCTGAAGAACATCATAACCAGAACAGTTATCCCTGTGCCGATTAAACAAGGCAAAAGCCACGTCATTCTCACGCGGGCTGCATGGAATACCGAGACCGTATCCAGCTCATCCGGATCGGTTCCGGCCATGGTGTATAGGTCCTCCGCAGCTTCTTCCTCGGCGACTTCGATAACGCGGTCGGCGGTAATGCGCCCCACCAGCTTGTGCCTCTTGTCCAGAACCGGCACAACAATCAGGTCGTTCTTGCTGAATATGTTTCGAACCTCTTCCTGGTCCGTATCGACATTCACGTAAATGGTATCCGGATCAATCAAGTCGCCTATCTTTGTGTTTTCCGGGCGCGTCAGCAGAAATCGGATACGAACGTCTCCGAGGAACCGGCCGCGTTTGTTCACAACGTAGACAGAGAAAAAATCCTCATCAATCTCTGCGGTGCGTATTTCATTGACCGCCTCGGCGACAGTGGCATCTTCGGGCACACTGATTACGACAGGGTCCATAATACCGCCGGCCGAGTCTTCGGAGTAGCTCATCAGCTCCTTAATTTCCGCCGACTCAGCCGGGGGAATCCTTTCGAGCAGTTGAGCCCTTTCCTCTTCCGGCAGCTCGGAAAGAATGTCTGCCGCATCGTCGGGATCAAGCTCGCAAACAAGGCTGCTCAGCTCTTCGCTTTTGAGCAACTCGAACAGTCCGGCTCTGGTCGCCTCATCAACCTTTTCCAGGACCTCGGCTGCTGTTGGCTTGTCCAATACGTCGAAGATAACACGCCTCTGCTCATTGTCCAGAAGCTCCACGACCTCCGCGATGTCACTGCTTCGCTGGTCGCCGAGCAGTTCGCCCAGAGCTGGCATGTCCCCAGATTCAAGTAAGCACTCAATTTGTTGCAGCAACTGTGTCTGTTCGTCCGCCATTAAATTATCCCTGCTCAAGCTGATAGTCAAATTCACCCACCTGTGACACAAAATAACCAAATTTCTTCTATCAGGCAACAACTTTGCGCAGACTAATCGACCTTAATTTCTCAGTTCCTTCTCGCTGCAAATTCTTTCTGGGATATTTTCACCAGCGTGCGGACTGCGAGTGCTGGCGGGGCAGCCCAGATAACCCCCGAGATGCAAACCAGAGCACTTTTGCTGATGCCGGACGGGACTTCATGGGCAAGGGCGCTAATCTCATCGAGGATGTCCGGTGCATCTGTGAGGGCCTGGAGTATCCCAAGCTAACACGGCCCTCGTCGTATGTGACTTCGATGGTGATGATAGAGCTGGTTCGCGGATTTTGCTGGGCGCATCGAGTGACCGGTCGTTGCCGATGCAGTCTTCAGACAAGACGACGGTGAGCACACTGCTTGCAGCTCTTTTATCTCACCGTAGAGCTTCGAATAGTTGAAATGGGCGGCAAAATGTTCTTGGCTTTTGCGCCGTTTTAGTGTAAAATACAGTTTGGGAAGTTGGTTTGCGTTTCGTAAGGAATGAGGCGTATTATTTTCTGATGAGGGCCGTACGATGAAGAGGATACTTTGTGGGATATTGGGAATTTGGGCGGTCACGGGCTCTGTGTGTTTGGCGGCGCCTGAGCCGGCCATTGTACCCGCTGCGGGGCAATGGACGGTAGATGTGACCTTCATTCATCCGCAGCAAATTGTTCTGCTCAGAAGCTCCGATAATCAGCCGATGCGGTTCTGGTACACGATCATCACGCTCACCAACAATACAGGTAACGATGTGGGTTTCTACCCAAGGTGCGATCTGATGACCGACACGTTTCAGATCATCGCGGCGGGCAAGTCTGTAACCGCAGCGGTTTTCGGGCAAATAAAGAGGCGTCATAAGAGCAGATACCCATTCCTTGAACTTTTGGGCAAGGCCGGCAATAAGATACTTCAAGGCGAAGACAACACAAAGGACATCGCTGTTGTCTGGCCCGATTTTGATGCGCAAGCCAAGAATATAAAAGTATTTATAACAGGTCTGAGTAATGAGACCGCTGTCGTGGAGCATCCTGTGGCAAAAGATGAAGCGGGCAAGCCGCTCAAGGTTTTTCTAAGAAAGACCCTCGAATTAAGCTATGCCCTCAGGGGCGATCCGGCTTTGAGATCCGATGCCAGCCTGGCTTACAAAGGCAAGCGCTGGATTATGAGGTAGGATGTTTCGGCATTACATGTTGGGCGGTGGGTAGTGGCGGATTGTGACCTGGAGCACCGGAAAACCGGGGCGGGAAAGGGATAGAAAGTTTGCGAGGAAATGCTTATAAGTAGTTTGCTAAGATAAACTTGGGTTGTTTTTGAGGGCGGTTTTGAGAATTGGCAAGAAAACGGCGGAAAGGATTTGTGGGCGCTTTTTTGAGCAGAAATGGAAGTTTTCCTCGTTTTTCTGGGTTTTTCTTGCCGAGAGGTGTGTTTTGCCAATCTTCTCCTTTTCGGAGCCTTTCGGATCGGTCAATTTTACAGTTCACCACACTGTTTTTTCGGGGCTGCACTCGTCGATTCTTGGCCTTCTGAAGCCGCGGTCTTTTGGATTGCCAGCCTGCTTGGTGCAATCGGCCTTTTGCGGGTGTTCGTTTCGCCACAATCAGTACAGAAATCAGAGCTTGGAGCAGTCTGAATAACTAAGTGTCCAATTGATAATTTATTGGCCAAAAAGGTTTTAATGTCGTATAATAAAATAGGTTTGAGACGAAAATAGTTGTAGGAACAATGTCATGGGAAAGATCAAAATGGCACAAAAGCTTCCTCCTATAGAGCAACTAAGGGGCAGGCCGCTCGGCAGAATACTCATAAAAATGGGCGTTCTGAGCAGAGAGAAGGTTCACGAGTGCCTCAAGATCCAAGGCCAGCGGCGTCCAAAGGTGCAGATAGGCCAGATTTTCGTTGAACTGGGCCTGGTGGATGAAGGCCAGCTACAGATGGCGTTGGCCGCCCAGCGCGGAATGGAATATGTCAGCCTGGACGGCCTTGAGATCCCTCCCGGTGTCGTCGAGAAAGTGCCGGCACAAATGGCCAAGGCGTACCACATCGTGCCCGTCGAATACAATCAAGGGCTAAATGAATTGAGTGTTGCCCTTGATAACCCTGATAATTTCAGAGCGACCGACGACCTGAGTACGCTGATGGGGTTTAAGGTGACTGCAAAGATAACGGACGCTGATGCCTTGGAAAAGGCTTTGACGAAGTATTATGAGACGCAGGACGAGAACATCAACGAGCTGATAGACGAAATACAAGGCGACACGTTCCTTGCGGAATTTGATGGTAGGAACCAGAGTATCGACCTGGATGAGTTGAAGGAACTGTCCGAGTCAAATCCGGTCAAGAAGCTGCTGAACCTGGTCCTCTTGCAGGCAATTCGCGACAAGGCATCAGATATCCATTTTGAGCCATTTGCAAACGAATATAAGATGCGTTATCGGATCGACGGCGTACTTTACGAGATGGTTCCTCCACC
>SMTZ1_10027227_pt1 | contig 10182 bp, 8 predicted proteins | sample DeeMarSWOR136_30_FD_25667 | JGI IMG/M metagenome (IMG submission 25667) | reverse complement strand
AATTATCTCTATTTTATCACGGACCCTCGGCGGCCTGTAGACATATCCCGCTGCGCAGAAGCGGCATGACCTGCCACAACCCCTGCCCATCTCTAAAAGCATCCTGTTGCTGAATTCCGTGTCGGCTGTCAGTATACACGAGCTGTTAACTGGAAGGTCGATGAACATACGGCGGGCCGACACCACCTTCAAGGGGATATCCTTTTTGACGGATGTCCTGGCCTTAATCCTCCCTTCCGGGCCGTATTCAAGGCGATACAGGCCGGGGACATAGACGTACGTTATATCTCTCGCAAGCATCTCCAGAAGTCTTTGCCGTTTATTATGCCCTTGCCTTTCCTCCTTGAAAAGGTCAATAAATCCATCCAGGGCCTCCTCCGCCTCTCCTAGGAGAAAGAGGTCGAAGATCCCGGACAGAGGCTCCGGGTTGAGAAAGGAGGTGATTCCCCCGGCCATGATCAGCGGATAGGTCTCATCCCTTTCCGCAGCGAGCAGGGGGATCCTGGCCATCTGCAGGATCTTTAATATGTTGGGGTAGTCATTTTCAAAAGAGAGGGAAAATGCGATAATATCGAATTTCAGTAACGGGATCTGGGATTCCAGGGAGATAAGGCCTTTTCCTGCCCCAAAATGGAGGGACATTTCCTGTTCTTCGGGCAGAAAGGCCCTTTCAGCAACTATATCCTCTCTCCTGTTAAGGAGATTATATACTACCTGGAATCCCAGGTTCGACATCCCGACGCGGTAATGATTGGGGTAGACAAGGGCTATTGATATTCTTCCGCCCCAATCTTTCCGTATTGTCCCCTTTTCTCCGGCAATCCTTGCCAGGTAAAGGGAAACGGTCCTGTCCGACATCAAGCTCCCTTAATCAATCTGCCTTTGCGCGCAGAAAAGTGGGATAATCAAGGTCATTCTTAAAGAATGTCCGCCTGAGAAATCCCTTCTTGCTTACCACCGGCTCTTCTTCATCCGCAGGTTCGGGTAATGCATCTTCTGTCAGTTTTTTCCTCTGATATGCCGGGACATCCAACTCATCCAGACCCTGGCCGTTCACCTTTACGGTCCACTTGCCTGCGGCCTCCTCCGGAGTCACATCCCTGAGCCTAACGACCTTTCTGTAGTTCTCCTTGTCTATTCCGGTAGCTATGACCATTACTTGGACCTCATCGCCCATGTCCTCCCTGAATACTACGCCCCAGAATATCTCCGCGTCCTCGGCCACCTCGCCCTTGATGTAATTGCTCGCCATATCTATCTCTTCCATGGTGATATCAGGTGGGGCCGTTATATTCATGAGAAGCCCCTTTGCGCCGCTTATGGAGATATCTTCAAGCAGCGGACTGTTTATGGCCTGCTGGGCGGCCTCGGAAGCCCTCTTCTCGCCTCCAGCCCTTCCGGTCCCCATTATGGCGGTCCCCATCTCGGACATTACCCTTTTAGGTTTATAAAACCGCTGCTTATGATCAGGTCTGAGATGCCCCTGACCGCGTTAAGCAGGACTTCATCCGCCTTTGTAATAAGGTCCTTAAACATGGCCATCTTGTCACCAACGGACTTCAGCCGCTCATTGGGAATAACGATGAGAGTGTCCACGTCCTTTTTTAGCTTGTCGATGCCCAGTAAGGCCCTCTTCATCCTCTTTTCACCTTCAAAGAGGAAAGGCTTGGTGACTACGGCTACAGTCAGTGCGCCGCTCTCCTTGCATATCTTGGCGAACACCGGAGCAGCCCCGGTACCGGTGCCACCGCCCATGCCGGCTGTAATAAAGACCATATCAGCCCCTGAAACCACATCCCTGATATCGTTGAGACTCTCCTCGGCGGCCAATTTGCCTATCTCCGGGTCGCCTCCCGATCCAAGACCTCGCGTTACGTTCGGTCCCAACTGCAACCTGTTGGAACACGCCGAACGTTCAAGGTTCTGACTGTCCGTGTTGGTTGAAATAAACTCCACCCCCATGAGGTTTGCAGCGATCATGTTGTTGATTGCATTGCAACCTCCCCCTCCAATGCCGATTACCTTTATCTTGGCATTGTATTTTTCCTTCTTCTCAATAAATTCAAATCGCATAATGTCCCTCCTCTTTATTATTGATGCTCCTCCAAATGCATATTAAACGACATCCTTGAACCATTTTTTCATCTGATCGACTACACGCATAAAGATGTTCTGATCTCTAATCCTGAACTTCTTATCCTCATTGCGCCTCTTGGCCCCGTAAAGCACAAGACCCACGGCTGTTGCATACATCGGTTTGTTTACCACCTCCACCAAGCCTCCTATATTTTCAGGATATCCGACACGGGAAGGGGTATTGAATATCTGTTCCGCTATCTCCGTAACGCCCTGAAGTTCCGCTGATCCTCCGGTTATAACAACTCCGGAATTAATCATATCTTCATATCCCGATCGGATAAGCTCATTCTGTATAAGAGTAAATATCTCCTCCACCCTAGGCTCCAGGATCTCTCCCAGTATCTGTCTGGGCAACACCTTTGCCTTTCTGCCACCGACGCCCGGAACCTCTATGGTCTCATCCTTTCCGATCATTGAGATCAAAGCACACCCGTATTTTAACTTTATCTTTTCGGCTTCAAGCCTTGGCGTCCTGGTTCCTATGGAGATATCATAGGTCAGATTATCTCCCCCTAGCGCCAGAACGCTTGTATGCTTAATAGATCCCCTTGAAAAGACCGCTAGATCCGTCGTCCCCCCCCCGAAATCAATAAGGGCAACCCCAAGATTACGCTCCTCATCAGAGAGAACTGCCTCGCTTGAGGCCAGTGACTGCAGGACAATATCGTGTACGTCCAGTCCGGCTCTGTTGGCGCACTTGATAATGTTCTGGGCAGATGTTACCGCCCCGGTAACAATGTGTATCCGAGCCTCCATGCGAACACCGGACATCCCCAGGGGATCCATGATGCCGTTCTGTTCATCTACTATGAATTCCTGCTCCAGGATGTGTATAACCTCTCTGTCCATCGGGATAGCGACAGCGCTCGCAGCCTCGATAACCCTCTCAATATCCTTTTTGGTAACCTCTTTTTCCTTGAGGGCAATCACCCCGTGACTGTTAAATCCCTTGATGTGTCCGCCGGCAATACCCGCATAGACAGAGCTTATTTCACACCCCGCCATGGTCTCAGCTTCCTCAATAGCCTCCTTGATGGAGTCAACGGTCTTTTCTATATTAATGACCACCCCCTTCCTCAGTCCCTCTGAAGGATGACTTCCCAAGCCTATAATCTCAATCGTATCATGAACTATTTCGCCAACCACAGCGCATATCTTTGTTGTTCCGATGTCCAGCCCTACAATAATATCACTACCCATTATCCTATCTCCTTGATAAAAAAATTACCCCGCATCATTAAAAGAGACAACTACTCCATCTCGGTAACTCAGATCTATTGCCCTTACCATCTTCATCTTCCCTGTCTCATTGAGATGTTTTGTAATCTTCTTCAGTTCATCCATCTTTGCCTCGAGTTCACCCCTCCCCATCCTGATAACTGTAGGCAGAGAAATGGAATAAACGGAAATATCACAGTTATCGCTGATATGTATCTCGGAAAGCTCCCTATGTGACCAAGCCCCTGTTTCTGTCCTGAAGAGATCAAGGACAGTAGCCGCGGTCTTTAGCTGCTTCTCCCTTATCTCGCCTACCTTTGAAATCCCGGTTATAAGCGGATAATCCTTGTCATCCTCCTGTTCCACATCCTTAAAAACCCTTCCCGAACTGTCCATATAGGCAAGCCTGTCCAGAAGCACCATTGCTGCTGCTGTCTCCTTCTCCGCATTAATAAGCAGGGTATGGGGAAATCGTTTCTTCAGATCAACTGATTTGATCCATGGGTGTCTCTCCATATTCTCTTTTATTTCAATAAGATTGATAGATAGCATGCTCGAGTTAGAATTCAGGCCGGAGATCTCTATCAGATCCTGTTTAATATCTTCATTAACACCGGTTACGATGACCTGCTCCAGTCTGATATAAGGTGATGAGGCCAGGTATTCATATAGATAGATAAATAGCAGGCTTAAGGAGATCACGCCTATCAAGAGGAGCAGAAACCTCAGAGAAAGCCTGCTCACAAGACGGATAATCCCCCAATACCTCGAAGAATTCCTGGAATCCCGCCTCTTGACCGCCTGTCTGTCCAATATGGAATGCCTCTTCATTCTCCCACAATCCTTATCTCTGTCTCGAGTACGATGCCCGTTTCATCTTTTACTTTATCGCGTGCCATATCAATAAGAGCTATTATTTCTTCTGCCTTGGCGTCGCCCGTGTTAACTATAAAATTGGCGTGCTTCTGCGAGATCATAGCACCGCCGACTCTTTTCCCCTTTAATCCCACTTTTTCAATAAGCCTCCCTGCATAATCACCGGGAGGATTTCTGAACACTGATCCAGCGCTGGGCATATCTAGGGGCTGTCGCTGTCTCCTTTCTTTGAGATACTCCGCTATCCTACCGGATACCTTCTCCCGATGGTCCCCATTAAGATTGAATTTTATCCCGTGTATAACACTCCCCTCCGGAAGGGATGAGCTCCGATATGAAAAACACAATTTCGAACCCGGGATTGTTTCCAGATCTCCAGTTCCTGTCACAATCCGGATCTCCTGAACCATGTCACCGATCTCCTTCCCAAATGCGCCTGCATTCATAAAAACCGCTCCGCCCACGCTTCCTGGAATCCCGGCAAGNGCCCACGCTTCCTGGAATCCCGGCAAGAAACTCCAGTCCTGCCAGGCCGTTAACGCCGCAATAGGACAGCAACTCCGCGATGGCCAGCCCCCCTCCCGCCAGCAGGATATTATCTGCGACACCGCATCTCTCAACAGCAGCCAGACTCCCCGTGAGCATAATCACAACTCCCTTAATGCCACCGTCCCTTACAAGGAGATTGCTGCCCTTACCTACGATCAGACAGGGGATGCCTTCATCATGGAGGTATGAGACCGTCTGCCGGAGGAGGGGTAATTCGCTTGGAAAGCAGACGGCCTCTGCCTCACCTCCTACCCTGAATGTAGTATGCCGGTCCATCGGGCAGTTGAACCCTATTCCTTCAGAAAGTATCCGCACCAGGTCCGATCGCTGTTTTTCATTCATAATTCCCTATGCGATATGAAATAAGTGATATGAGATCTGCGATATGTGATCTCACATCCCACATCTCACATCCCCCATCCCACATCTCTCATCCCACATCACACATCACACATCCCACATCACATTTTTTTTAAAGCATCGCAAAGAACTCGTCCCCAACACGGTATATATCTCCTGCGCCGAGCGTGACCACTGTATCTCCTTTTTTAACGGTCGATGACAGTATAGCCAGGATGTCGTCCTGATTACTCCCTAAATAGACATCCTTATGACCATGCCCTTTTATACCCCTGTACAGCCAGCTGGCATCAACACCATCAATCGGCCTCTCGCCTGCAGCATATATAGGGGCGATAATGAGCAGGTCCGCCTGGTTGAAAGATATGACAAAACGGTCATACAGGGCCCTGGTTCTAGTGTATCTGTGAGGCTGAAAAATGACGACCAGCCTGTTTTCCGGCCAGCATTCCTTCGCAGTGGCCAGTGTCGCGGCGATCTCAGCGGGATGGTGCCCGTAGTCATCAACAAGAATAATCCCTTTCTTCTCGCCCTTGACCTGGAAGCGTCTCTCCAGACCTCCCAGATTTTCAAGGCCTTTCCTGATATGCCCCATATCCATATCAAACTCGAGACCCACTGCTATGCCTGCCAGGGCGTTAAGTACGCTGTGATCTCCTGGCATGCCCACAACGACGCGGCCCAAGGAACTCCCGTGCCTGATAACCTCGAAATCTACAGTTAGACCCTCTTTTTGGGTGTCTCTCGCCCTTATATCCGACTGAGCGGATTTACCGTACGTGATGTAACTCTTTTTTATACGGGGGATAATATTCTGGATTTCCTCATTATCCATGCATAGTATGGCCGTCCCGTAAAATGGTATTTTGTTTATAAAATTCACAAAGGCGGTCCTGATATTCTCCATGTTCCCATAGTGATCAACGTGTTCAAGGTCTATGTTTGTTACTACTGCAATGGCAGGCGATAGGGCCATGAAAGACCCGTCGCTTTCGTCCGATTCCGCCACAAGGACATCGCCTTGCCCCAGTTTGGCGTTGGATCCTCCCCATATATTCAGTCTTCCCCCTATGATGACGGTCGGATCAAGGTTGCCAGCGGTCAGGATTGAGGCAATCATTGTTGTGGTTGTTGTCTTTCCGTGGGAGCCCGCCACTGCAATCCCGTACTTGAGCCTCATCAGTTCCGCAAGCATCTCCGCCCTGGATATCACTGGGATACTCCTGTCCTCTGCCTCCACGATCTCGGAATTATCAGGAGGCACGGCGGATGAATAGACGACCACATCAGCTCCTTCAATATTCCTGGGCTTGTGGCCGTGAAAGACCTCTCCTCCCAGACGAATAATCCTTTTAGTGACCTGCGATTCCTTGATATCCGAGCCGCTCACCGTGTAGCCTAGATTTAGCAGGAGCTCGGCAATACCGCTCATGCCGATGCCCCCAATGCCAACAAAATGGATACGTCTGACCTTGCCCAAAATCTTCATGACTAAGAGATCATACCCTCCAATCGATCAACAATCTCCTTTGCCGCCCCTGGCCTCGCCTTTATTCTCGCCCTTTCACCCATTCTCTGCAGGGCGGTCCTGTCCCCCATATATCTTGCCAGCAAGTCGGCAAGCCTTGCCGGAGTCAGATCATTCTGCATAAGCATCTCTGCCCCACCAATCTCGACCAGGACCCTGGCATTGGCCTCCTGATGCCTGTTGGCGGCATATGGGTAAGGTATCAGGATCGACGGTTTTCCCATGGCTGCCAGTTCAAAGATGGTCCCTGCCCCTGCCCTGCCCACAAATATATCCGCACGACGATAGGCCGCAGGCATATCCCTGATGAACGGCATGACATCACCCTGAAACCCCCTCTTTTGATATTCCCCGACAATCTGATTAAAATCCTTTTCCCCTGTTTGATGAATAATAAGCGGGGCCATGCCCCTGTCCTTGAGTATCCTGATGGCCCCCAGAAAGGCCTCGTTTATGGCCGTAGCCCCCTGACTACCACCTGTTACGAGGATGGTGAATCTTTTTTTGTCCTTCCCATCCACTGTATCTTCAGCGAGAAACTCCTTTCGGATAGGATTCCCCGTCAAAAATACACGGCCTTTCGGGAAATAGACCCTACTCTCTTCAAATGAGATAAAGACCATGTCCATGATCCGGCATAACAACCTGTTTGTTAATCCGGGATAGGAATTCTGTTCATGGATAGCCCCCGGTATCTTCATAAGCCAGGCCGCAAGACAAACAGGCCCGGCGGAATAGCCTCCAACGCCGAGCACAAATTCGGGTGAAAAACGCCTTATGATATTCACGGATTGAACAATGCCGTGCGGCAATCTGGATATAGACTTAATTGCCTTTATCACTCCTCGCCCCTTAATGCCTTCCACGCTGATCGTCTCCTGTTCAAACCCGGCCTCTGCCAGGATACCGGACTCCATTTTTTTACCAGCGGTAATGAAGATAATCTTAGATCCCGGATATCTGGAAAGGATCTCCCTGCCGACAGCCACTCCCGGAAACAGATGTCCGCCTGTCCCGCCTCCGGCGATAATCACCCTTAGGCTATCCCTCTTTCTTTCTTCAGGTCTCTCCTTGGAATCCATAATTGTAGACCTTACGCCTTATACCGAATATTTTCCCCCTCATTGTTCCCTATTCTGTTAATATCGAATATTGAACAGGGAATGTTGAAGTTTTTAACTTCGAAATTCTACATTCTGTATTCAAAATTCAATATTCTCTTTTAGCCCTTGTGCCTTACCCCTCACTCCCTATACCTCATGCCGTACCCCTTATACCGTACCCCTTATACCGTTACCTTATACCTGCTTCCTTGCCGATATACTCAACAATATCCCTATACTCAGCATGTTGATTACCAGAGATGATCCTCCATAGCTGAGTAACGGGAGGGTCAACCCCTTGGTGGGCAGCAGGCCCATTACAACACCCATATTGATAATGACCTGGAGTCCGATCATGGTGCTGATGCCCATGCCCAGATAGCAGCTGTAAAGATCCGGTGCGTCGAGCGCTATCTTTATCCCCCTCATGATCAGGACACTGAAGAGTATTAATATTGCAATTACGCCTAAAAGTCCTAGTTCCTCACCAATTATGGGTAAAATAAAATCCGTGTGGAGTTCGGGCAGATACCCGAGTTTCTGTTTGCTATTGCCGAGCCCTACCCCCAGAATTCCCCCTGAACCAAAGGCCATAAAGGAATGTATAATCTGGTAGTTGAGTCCCTGGGGATCTTCCCATGGGTGGATAAAGGCCCACCACCTATTCATCCTGTAATCCGCCTGCCAGATGAGCCACGAGAGCGAGAGTAAAGATATAAAAACCGTGGTCAAAAGGTGAAAAAGACCAAGGCCTCCGACAAACAGGATTATCAAGAGCCAGAAGCCGATGATTACCGTGGTACCAAGATCGGGCTGGAGAAGGATCAGCAACATGAACGCACCGGCCACGATCACATGAGGTAAAAGGCCTTGAGAAAAACTAGACATATTCATGCCCTTTTTTGACATTGAATATGCGATATATATAGCCAAGGACAGCTTTGCCAGTTCCGAAGGCTGTAGTGAGAAACCTGCGATACTCAACCACCGACAGGCCCCTCCCACACTTCTTCCCATGCCGGGGAAAAAGAGCATCACAAGTAGGGCAAAACTTATGAACAGCGCGGGATATACCAATACACGGTACCAGTTGACGGGGATATTTTTTGCCAATACCAGAAGACATAGACCCAGAAGCCCGAATGAGGCCTGCCTCTTAAGATAGAAATAGCTGTCCCCCATCTCGTGCCCGGCGAGAAAAGAGCTCGCGCTGTATATAGCCACCAGGCCTATGCCTAATAACACGATCGTCGGGATTAGGATCAGGTAATCATATTCCCCCTGGCTTTGTCCTTTAATGGACATTATCGAGACCTTTTACCTCCTCTCTGAAGACCCTTCCTCGATGCCCGTAATCCGAAAACATGTCAAAGCTGGAACACGCCGGTGCCAGCAGAATTACATCATTGGCCTCCGCTGATCTGTAGGCCTTTGAAACAGCCTCACCCATGCTTTCCGCAAATTCAAAGGGGATGATCCCCTCCAATGATCCTGCTATAAGGTATCTGGCCTCACCAATAAGTATCGCCTTTTTGACCTTGCCTTTGGCCGCCATGACAAGGGGTGAATAATCTCCTCCCTTATGTCGGCCACCAGCAATCAGTATCAGGGATCTATCAAAACTCTCCACGGACCTCATCGCAGCGTCCACGTTGGTGGCCTTTGAATCATCATAAAAATCAACCCCTCGGATACTGCCTACCAGTTCAATCCTGTGTGGAAGCCCTTTATAATCTTTAATGGAATCCCGAATCACCTCAGGCCTTAGCCCCAGAGCCAGCCCTGCCAGGATCACACCCATAAGATTTTCAAGATTATGCTTGCCAGGGAGTTGGAATCCTTCAATATCAAAATGGTAATCCTCCTTTCCCGGCAGCCGTGTAATCATCCTATTGCCTGCCATAAAGGCGTTCCGGCCTTCTCTCTCTTCCATGCCATAGCGAAGTACTGTAACCTCACCCTTGGGACGGAAGCGGGCCAGCCTTATATCATCGTCGTTTAATATGGCGTAATGCCCCGCTCCTTGGTTCTGAAATATCCGCAGTTTGGATTGTACATAGGACTCATAATCGGGATACCTGTCCAGATGGTCAGGTGTAATATTCAATAGTACGGAGACGACAGGACAGAACCTTTCCATAGTATCCAGTTGAAAGCTGCTCACCTCAAGCAGAACATAATCAGCGGACCGATCTCCCATAACATAATCCATAAGGGGCGTCCCGATATTCCCTCCCACAAAGAGTCTCGCCCCTGAACTCCTGATCATAAGCTCCAAAAGGCTTACCGCGGTGGACTTCCCGTTTGTCCCCGTCACTGCCACTACAGGCGTATCAAAGAGCCGGCATGCCAGCTCCATCTCCCCAATGATAGGGATCCCCCTTTCTTCAGCAGCCCTCAAAGGGGCTA
>SMTZ1_10012362_pt2 | contig 10183 bp, 9 predicted proteins | sample DeeMarSWOR136_30_FD_25667 | JGI IMG/M metagenome (IMG submission 25667) | reverse complement strand
CGTCCAGCTCGGTTGATAAGTTAGATCAGCAAGGAGCATAGTACGGCTGCGCCAGGTGTAACTCTTTGTGCCGCAATGCGGTTGTGGTCGGTGACCTCTGCACCCGCCGAGTAGTACCTTGACACGATCGGGAAGCGGCCGACCGAGGTGAAGGTGATTAGGCGCTTCTGCCACTATGGGTAGCAGATAGCCATCGAAACTTTCATGACTCACTTACGTCTAACCAAGTGTGCTGCCTCGCTCATATTGGATGAGATTACCATTTGACGGAGCCTAGTAAAGACCACGAATCGTGGCTCCCCACACTTCATTGGAGAAATTCCAGGTAACCCGGAAAACGAGGATGGTACTATGAGATGGCCTTGGTGGGTGTTTTTGGCAGCAGCCGGTCTTGTGTGTGCGATATTCGCGCACGGATTTGCGGAAACAGAAGTCGAAGATCTCCTCAGCAAGATGATCGAGGATCGTGGCGGGCGGGCTGTTCTGAGCGAGCTCAGAACTACAATAATGAAGGGCACCGTCACTTTCGTTTCGCAAGGAGGAGTATCCGGTAATTTTACGGAAACTCACATGTATCCCGACAAGAGCCTGATAGAGATGGGCGTTGCCGGCACCGTGATCACCCAGGGACTCTGCGGAGAACTTGCCTGGGCAGACAATCCCCTGGCCGGAGGGTACCAGGAACTTACGTCGGAAGAAAAAGACTATATGAAGCGAGACGCTCTCGGTGACTACGCTTACCTGGATCCCGAAGCATATGGGGTCACTTACAAATACATGGGCATGGATACTGACGGCGGCGCGGAATTCCATGTGCTGGAGCAGCTCCTTGGTACGACCAAGGCGACCATCTACGTGCACCCGGAGTCGTATCAAATACACAAGGTCGCAGTCAGCAAAGGGACCCCCCCGCAGGCCTATCTTGAGGAAATCTACTATTCAGATTACAGGAAAACGGCCGGCATCATGCGGCCGCACCGGGTAGTCCTCCTCGTCGCCGGTCAGGAGACAATCAGCATATTGTTCGACCGGGTAGAACATAATGTGCCGCTTGACGCATCGCTTTTTGAGGGGGCCGAGCCGCGATTCACGCGAGCGGAGTTGATTGCAGACGCAAGACAGCTTGCGGCCATCATCGAGGACACCCACCCGGACCCCTACGTGCACATCGGCGGAAAGATCGCTTTCCACCGTCGACTCCAGCACGTGTTGCACGCGATTCCCGCAGAAGGCATGACGAAGAACGGCTTCAAAACGCTTCTGCGTCCTTTTGTGGCGGCGATTGGAGACGGTCATACCGAGGTTTTCGCGTACCACAATGTCAATACGGCGGCGCCCGGGGGCATCCCCCTGAAATTCGATGCCGTAGGTCAGTCACTTATTGTAACCGGCGTTCCGCACGAGCAATACCGGCAGCTTCTCGGGGCACGCCTGTCTTCGGTTGAAGGCATCGCTGTTGATGAACTCGGCCGGCGGCTGAGCAACCTCAGACCGATCGATAATCAGTACCACCTGTTGTGGTACTTCACAGCCAACTACCTGCGGTATGGCCCGTTCCTGAGCGAGCTACTGCCTGAGTGGCAAGATTCGGGGCACTTGCGCGCACGCTTCACGCTCAGGTCGGGAGAGGTTGCACAAGTCACGTTCGCACTTCCCATGGCCGCCTCGTCCATGATAGGGCCGGAATCAAGGATATCGCTGCCTTCGCCGGATGCTTCCGGCTTTGTCTATGACGTACCTGCGAATCGATCACATGAAGTACTATCGTGAGAGTCTGGAGGTGCGCAACAGCCTCGGCCTGGAAGCCGCTCCGCAGGAGAAGCTGGACAGCATGCCGTCGGTTACTGAGTTCTTCAGATCACTGGTGACGACAATGAAGGACGCGGGCACGAAGACAATGATCGTCGATTTGCGACGCAATGAAGGCGGGGACGCCCTTATGGTAGACTTCATAATGTACTTCCTGTACGGAAAGGACACCACCCTGCAGACTCAGTGGGGAAACATCACCAGGCTGTCAAAGGTCTATCTGGAGGCTCGTGATTCATCAACCCTGGACAACCTGAACCAAAACAGGGCCATCCGGCTGGCCGAGGGAGATTATGATTTCAGCGGAGACTACTCCGACGAAGTGCTGGGGGTCACCTCAACGATGGACGAGAGTTTCGCTCATTCCGCCACCTTCGCCGCCGAATGGGGAAGCGGGGCTTACGAGGGCTATTACTGTCCGGCGAACGTAATAGTACTAACCCGACCCTGGACGTATAGTGCCGGCTTCGGTGTCGCCGTACGTTTGTATCGCGCCGGTGCCATCCTCGTAGGAACACCGTCGAGCCAGGCTCCCAACTCGGGCGCAAACGCAGCCCCCTGGAAGCTGAGCAACAGCGGTGTCGAGGGTCGAGTGGCCCAGAGCTACGTGCTGAATTTCCCTGAAGATTCAGAATGGTCGCGGGTGTTGCCGGTACATTACCCGGTGACGGATGACGTGTTGAGTTCTTATAGCTTCGATCCGAACGTTGAGGTTCTGTACGCCATCGACTTGCTGGCTGACATCGAAAAGCAGAAGAAATAGCAAGACTTCGATGACCTGCCCGATCGGCCGGGCAGCGCTGTCAGGTGAGACTAGCGTTTCGCCGACAAGGTCCCATGCTAACTTATGGCCTCTCTCGGACGGTTCGAAGGGACATATCGTCTTCCCCAGCGATGGACAGCAAGTAGCCAGTGGAAACAATCACGGCCGAGTCCCGCTTAGAGAAGTGCGTTGATCTTTAATCTGTTCCAAGGAGGTCGGTGTGATCGCTACTGCTAAGCTGGTTCTCCGGTGTCTGGCCGTGCTGGCCGCGTTGTCGCCCCGTATTCGGCCCGCGGAAGGCAAGATAGCGTTTTACTCCAACCGTGGCGGCGACGAAGACGTCTATCTGATGAACGCCGATGGCACTGACGTGCAACTGCTCACCGAGGGACCGTTCACCGGCTTGTGTCCGGATCTGTCGCCGGATGGCCGGCGGATTGTTTTCGTGTCCAGAGGTGACGGCAACTCCGATCTCTATTTGATGGAACTCGCCACTCGTGGGGTGAAGCGTCTCACCGATCTGCCGAGCACCGAGCGCCAGCCCAGGTGGTCGCCCGACGGCCGGCGCATCGCCCTGCAATCCAACCGCGACGGCAACTACGAGATTTACACCATGGACGCCGAAGGACAGAACTGGGTGCGTCTGACCCATACGGATGCCGAGGAGCTCTGGCCGAAATGGTCACCCGACGGCCGACAGATTGCGTTCAGTTCGATGCGCGACGGCAACTGGGAGATTTACATCGTGGGTGCAGACGGCACCGGACTTCGCCGGCTCACCCACTCCGACCGGCGGGAATTAAATCCGTCGTGGTCACCGGACGGAACCCGGATCGCTTTTGCCAGCGGCACCGACCGGCGGTTTCAGCTCGACGTGCACATCATAAATGTCGATGGCACCAATGAAGTTCAATTGACCGATCTGAACGGGGTCGAAGAAAACCCGATCTGGTCGCCCGTCGGGAACCGGATTGCCTTCCAGACGATGAAGGATGGCAATTTCGAGATCTATGTGATGGATGCGGACGGCTCCAATTGGCAGAACCTGACGAACGATCCGGCGCACGACTACTGGCCGTCGTGGGTCAATCCGATTGCGGCCGATGACGTGAAGCCTGCTCCGCAAGGTTTTCTTCCGGCCGAGTCGGTGCAGTTGCAGATCGCCTGTGACGACCGTGCCGTCAACGATGCCATGATACCTTCGCGTTCGTTCTCCTGCTACGTGATAGCGGGTGAGTCTCGCCTTCTGTTTGACGCCGGCGGCGGCGGGAGCCTTCTTCACGAGTAACCGGAATGCTTGGAAAGCTGCGGCCGCGGGTTGTCTTTCCCATGCACTATGGAGGATCGGAAGAGACTTATCGGGCGTTCGCGCAGGAGTGCGCCGAACTCAATCCGCCGTTCGCGGTGGAGGTTCCTCAGTCGCGGGGTCACCGATTCCGTTATAGTCGTCTTCCGGACAAGCTGAAGCACTAGCCCCGGGCGAAGCAACTGGTCTCGATAATCCCCGGGCGGTGGACGAGATCACGCGCTTGGCGGGCCGCGAGATGTCGCAGGACCGCAGAACCGCCAGGGGAGTTCTGCGCTACTACTTGAGCCCGTAACCCCGGAGACGGGCGATGCTGAGCTGGTTCTCGCTCAGTTGTTCACTCTCCGCCACCAGGATCGCGTCCGGGGCGTGCGTCTTCAGCGCGCGGACCAGTTCTTCCCAGTTCTCTATGCCTTCGCCGACTGCTTTGTGTTCGTCGAGTTGACCGCCGTTGTCATGCAGATGACAGTGAGCCAGCACGGGGCCGAGAGTCGCGACCCACTGCGCCGACGAGTGCTCCGAGAATATGAGAGCATGGCCGTTGTCAAACGTGGCGCGGAGATGCGGGTGGTTGCCGGCGCTGATCATCTCCGCCTGGATCTCCGGTTCGGGCTCCCAGAGATTCTCCAGACAGATCACTATATTGTGCTTCCCGGCCCGGTCGGCCAGCGGCAGCCAGAAATCGAGCATGCTCCTCGCGAAGTTGGCGCGATAGGAATGATCGCGAATCAGCGGCGTGAAATGGGTATGGGCCACGTAGAGCGAAGCCCCGATTTCAAAACCGGCGGCGAGAGCCGTCTCGTGACGTTGCCGGGTGACGGCGACAATCGCCGGATCGGGACTGGCGGCGACCAGCTCGAAACACGGGCCGTGCGAACTCAGAGGGGTAATCCCCGCCGTCGCTTTGAGATGCCGGGCGATCTGGCCGGGCAGATCGTTGTCGAGGTTCTCCGGAAAGGCGAAACCGGTTACTTCGAACCCGATCCCTTCGGCCCGGGAAAAAGCGGCGGCGGCTTCGAGCTCATCGCCAAGAACGTGGATTGAGAGTCGGTTCATGTCAATGTTGTTGTACGTTTTTGCGTCCGCTGTGGATTCAGGTTTGTCGTTCCGATCATGAAAAACCAGGGTTCTCAAAAGTGCCGGTCTGATCGGTCCTCATGTGGTCCTGGCGTCAATGGCTAATGGTCAACTTTCCTCTCAGCCTTTGCGAAACACGTAAACAAGACTAGGACCGTAGCGATATAGAGCACAATCATCACATTGAATGTGAAAGTGTAGCCGAAGCCCTCGATCAGGTATCCACCGATGGCCATAGCGATCATCCAAGAGAAGTTGATCGAGAACAATGTAACGGCATTGACCACACCTCGTTCATCAGGACGACATAGCTCAAGACAAAAATTACTTATGAGCGGAAAGCTCATACCCATTATTCCACACCGAATGATAACAGCCGTAAACACTACGCCCAGGTTATTGCTGTAGGCCATAATAGCTATAAATGGAATGGCGGCGATGTGAATGGCTATCAGCGTGCCGGTCAACCCAATCGATCTAACGACTATCGGACCTGCCATGGCTCCAATAAAGGTAGCAAGCGTGGCAACGGCGAATAACCAACCGATCACATCGGAGTGTAAACCGAATCGCTCGCTGATAAACAGATTAAGAAATGGTATAATGATACCGGCGCTCAGCCCGACGCAGCTTCCCAGCAGCAAGATTCGACCATAGAGTCGCCATCTTGTTCTCAATTGCTGCCAGCTCGCGCCTCTGGTGTGTTCATCTGCAAGAGGCCTCGCTTGCTTTAATGCTACAACGGGTATCAGGGCCAAGAGGCTGACAATTGATCCTATATACATTGTATACCGGTAGCTGACGACAATGTCGCCGACCCACTTGTCTATAAGCATTGCCAGCTTGCCCGCGGCCGCGAAGGCGACGACCCCGGCAAACACGTCTGCAGCTGATGAGAATGAGAAGACAGTCGCTCGTTCACGCGACGAAGCATTACACATGAAAAAGGGACCCGCCGTTACTCTAATGGCGGCGAGCATCGTTCCCGACAGAAGGGCAAGCCCAAGAATGGCCCAGAAGGGGGAGACAGTGCACATGGCCACGCTGAATAGCGCGAATAGGACAATGCTCGTTTGCACCAGCAGACCGAACCGAACGCGACTCATGATAAAAGCTGATGGAAGAACCATTATGGAAAGACCCCAGGCGAACAGGGAATTCACCCAGCCTATTTCGGAGGTGCCATAGCCCTGGGACTGGAGATAGAGATTCAGTATCAAAGAGAAGACCTCGAAGTTGAACCACACGAGTGCTAAGGCGAGAATGTACAACCACAGATCGCGAGATATCAGCTTGGCATCGGCCAGATAAGCGCGTAGCTGTGTTTTAATGAACCCGCACATTGGATGTTCCAGATGCAGCATGATGCTCGGACAGGTGGCCCACAGTTCTTCTGCGGGTTCTCAGAATTCAGAACTGCCCTCATGCCTCAGTGCGAACAATATGTTAACTAATCAGCGATTGCAAGCCTAACTCACGCGTTTCTGTCCGGGCGGCTTAATGGCAGAACCGCCAGGGGGTTCTGCCCCAGGACTACTTTCGTTTTGCGTCTCCTCAGATGAAGTGAACAAGGCCTTCGATAGAATAGAGACTCTTTTTTCGTAATAGCGGGAAGTCGTTGCAAGAGGTTGAGTCGCACTCACTTTCCGACCCCCCGTTTACAGTCACCTGTTGTTTCTATCGGGCAAGCCTGTCCAGTTTTTGCCTCAAAGGGTTCAGAGGCAAAAGCCCCACGATCCGATCTACGGCTCTGCCCTTACTAAAGAGAATCACGGTAGGAATGCTTCGCACTTGATACTGTACGGTTGTATGCAAGTTCTGGTCTACGTTTAACTTGAAGATGTTCAGCCGTCCGGCATATTCCGGCCCGATTTCATTCAGCAATCCTCCCATGACGTGACAGGGAGGACACCTGGGGGACCAGAAATCAACTACAGCCGGAATATCCGATGCAAGCACCTCCTGCTCGAAAGATTCGTCCGTGATGGGCCGAGGTTTACCCGGTTTGGGTGGCCTGTCAAATAGACTTTTTAGAAATCCCATTAACAACCTCTCTGGTCACTAAGCCAACCTTCCTCGTTATTAGCCAATATACATAATAGACCGTTACTTGACGTCTGGAATCTATACAGCGCCGGGCTTCTTGAGTGTTGCTGCGATTTGCAATTCTCCAACGACTTCTACGAATCATTGCACAATGTAACCGGATAGAAAGACGGAAAGCCACCGGCGTTTGGGGAGATACGGCTAGTCCACAGCTCGGCGGCGGATTCTCAAACGCTCGGAAACCACCCTCGTAGCTCAAACCGGTCAACCCTTAAAGATACATTCACCGATCCACAATAGCAACCACAACTCAAGCGCACCCGTCCGGGCGGCTCAATGGCGGGGCTGCCCCGGCGTTCAGGGTCGCCGTGCTCGTTTGCCCGGAGCTTACGCCTCCCCATAGCCGGGTTAAGTCGCGAACCGCCTGGCCTGGTATAATCCCTTGGCGGAGCATGACTTACGTGCTGAAATAGAAACTAGCCCGGCCTAGGACTTGAGAAACCCCAAAAAAAGCGTGACATTTGACGAGTTTCTGCGTATATACTGTGAAGAGTACTTTGCAGTGCAAAGTTCTCTTCTTGAAGTGATTGGAGTCGTTGACCGGAGGTTTCTCATGAGCGAGAAGATCAGTTTGAAAGAGGCCGAGCATAAGGTGTTCTCGGCCGCCACCCAAGATGGACTTCTAGACGTCTTTATCGGTTGCGTTGCGCTGCAGTTTGCCATCGCCCCGCTTCTGAGTCCGTCTTTGGGCGATTTCTGGAGTTCTGCCGTATTCGTCCCATTCTGGGTCTTGGTTGCGGGGGGCCTTTGGCTATTCCGAAGGCGAGTCGTCAAGCCGCGTCTTGGAGGGGTGCGGTTTGGCGCGGCTCGCAAGGCCAGACTGATCCGGTTCAACGTGGTGATGCTGGTCGTAAACGTCATTGCGATGGCAATAGGAACCTGGATCTCCTTGAATTCAGAAGTGATGTCGGGCCGGGTCACGAGCGCCTTCTTCGGGCTCACATGCCTGGTGTTGTTCAGCACAGCGGCCGTTTTTCTTCATTATCCTCGCCTTTACGTGTATGGCCTGCTGCTCGGTCTGTCCCCATTGGTCGGTGAATGGCTGTTCGAGAACTGGGGTGCCTCGCACCACGGCTTCCCAATCACGTTCGGGCTGACCGCGGGCATAATGATTGCCACTGGTTTGCTCGTTCTTATGCGCCTTTTACGCAACAACCCGGTTCCCGGCGACGGTCCTGTTGTGGGCAGAGGGTGATATGAGCGAGCGAACGTTTCCGCCGGACCCACATCCGCTCTCAGAGATCGATCAAGTGATCCATACCCCGGCGCGATTGATGATCCTCGCTTATCTGTACGTAGTTGAGTCGGTGGACTACGTGTTTCTGATGCGCCTGACTAGGCTTACTTGGGGCAATCTGTCGACTCACCTGTCCAGGCTGGAAGAAGCCGGCTACATCGTGATCAAAAAGGGGTATCAGGGGAAGAAGCCCCATACTACCGTGCGACTCAGCAGTCAGGGCAGAGCCGCCTTTCGGAAATACAAACAGAGCCTCCAAAAGGTGTTTGACGACCTGCCGGATTAAGTGCAGACGCTCGCGCGCATTGGTTGTGGTACCGCATAGGGCGTAGTGGGCCGTTACTTGAGCCCGGATGGAAAGCGTTTCAGGGGCCGTCTGCTCCTGACTGAGGCTCAATGGCAGAACCACCAAGGGGTTCTGCCCTACCGCCCTGGCGGGTTCGTATCGCGTCCCGCCCTGCCACTTGTTTGTTTCACAAGAGGTTACCAGAAAGGCGGATCGCCTGGTTCGTGGTGTACGGGACGCCGGGTGATTCGGCTGTCTCTCGCGGCCGCAAAAAAACGTGGCTTGACATCGAATATTTTCTGTGATATCTTAGTAATATCAATGTGATATCATCAGGAAAGGAGCTGAAATGATCAAAGAACGTGAACGCTCGGTGGCTTCGGGCTGGCCGGTCCTGATCCTGTTGCCGCTGCTTCTGGCCGCCGCCATCGTCTTCCTCATCATAGGACCGGTGGTGATCAAGATCGCGGCCGCGGTCGTCATGCTGGTGGACATCTTCCTCCTGTTGGGATTTTTCTTCATCAATCCCAACGAAGCGCGGGTGCTTCAGCTGTTCGGCAAGTATGTAGGGTCGGCGCGCCAGGAAGGTCTGCGCTGGGCCAATCCGCTCTACAGCAACAAGCGTCTGTCGCTTAGGGTGCGGAACTTCGAGACCGGCAAGATGAAGGTGAACGACATCGGCGGCAACCCGATCGAGATCGCCGCGATTGTCGTCTGGAAAGTGGTCGACACCGCCGAAGCCTGTTTCCAGGTGGACAACTACGAGCAGTTCGTCAAGATTCAGAGCGAGTCGGCGGTGCGTAATCTGGCCACCCAGTATGCGTACGACACCCATGACGACGATACGATTTCGCTGCGAGGCAGCACGGCCGCGGTCTCGGACAAGCTGCGCGTGGAAATCCAGGAGCGGCTGGATCAGGCCGGAGTCGAGGTGCTGGAGGCGCGAATCAGTCATCTCGCCTACGCGCCGGAGATTGCCGAAGCGATGTTACGGCGGCAGCAGGCCGGAGCGATCGTCGCGGCCCGGCAACTGATTGTCGAGGGTGCGGTCGGAATGGTTGAGATGGCATTGGACGAACTGTCCAAGAAGAACATTATCGACCTTGATCACGAGCGCAAGGCCGCTATGGTTTCCAACCTGCTGGTGGTGCTGTGCGGCGAAACCGCCACCCAGCCCGTCATCAACACCGGGACCATCTATCAGTAGTAGTGGCCCAGAAAAAGCCATTTCTGTTGCGTGTCGATCCCGACACGATGCAGCGCCTGCAGCGGTGGGCGGATGATGAACTGCGCAGTCTGAACGGACAGATCGAGTTTCTTCTCAGGAAGGCGCTTCGTGACGCCCGCCGACTGAGGGCCGGCGCTGGGAAAGGCAGAACCGGAGATCGCTAAACCGGGGACGAGTTCGGGCAGGCAATCGGCCTGTCCGGCTCACTCTGTCTCGCCACAGCGCGCATCGATGCTGGCGGCGTCCGCCGACTCGTCCAGATAGAGCTCCATCAGCTCAGGGGATACGCAGCTGCTCACTTTGCGTCGGGCGACTCGCTGGATATTGAGCAGGTGCAGGGCGCTAACGTTGTCGGTGGTGATATTCTTCCC
>SMTZ1_10008606_pt1 | contig 10183 bp, 9 predicted proteins | sample DeeMarSWOR136_30_FD_25667 | JGI IMG/M metagenome (IMG submission 25667) | reverse complement strand
CCGCTGCCGTCTTTTTCACTGGCACAGCGATGTTACCGCTGTCTGCGAACAGATATTGTTTTTCCTTCCTCAACTGCCCAATCAAGCTGTCTATATCCGCCTCGTCCGAATCTTTCATTCTGGCCTTGGCAATTAACACTGCCGTTTCCAAATCGACAGTCCCCGCTGCAGCTAATTTTCGCATCAGCTTTTGTTCGACGCCAATTTCACTCAATTCTTCAGCTATTCTTGCTGATTGCGATTTGGCCTCTGCCAGTTGTTCAGCCAGAATTTCGTTCTTTTTCTCTGCTGCTTGTGCTCTCTTGCGATAGCGGATTGATTCGGCTACCGGAACAAATTTCAAGTTATCGTTACTGGAATGTTCCGCTTCTGTCTCTGACATTATCTTCTCTTCTGCGTCGGTCTGACTCATAAAAAACCTCTTCTGTAGTGCTTATTGGCATTAAGTGGTACTTTCGTACCCTAATTCTCTGAGCACCTGCTCACCAGGCACGCCCAATTCTTTTTTTATTTGGGCCTCCTTTAGTTTTTCCATTGTGTACTCTGGCAGTGGGCTGGGAAAGATAATATCAACCTCCCTGTCTGATGAATTTGTGTTATATATACCCGCCTTATCCAGAATGTCCAGAACCATCCTGCAGATCTTTGTCAGCCCTTCGCCGTAGGTGAATTTCTTTCGTTCGGTCTTCGACAGCGTCCCCATAAGGGTAAGTTTCAAAGCTACTGCACTGGTGAGGTTGCCCAGCTTAGCCTTCAGAACACCTGCCACCAGTGGGGTCATCCCACTAGCCTTATCCATCGCCTCTCTAATCTCAGTAATGTGCCTGCCTTCGCTTGGTGTGGCTGCATCGCCGCCGAACTCATCGATAGTCGCATCCGGATTGTCGGTGTACCACATTCTGCCAGGCGATACAGGTCTGTCCTCAAAGCCTTCTATACCCTTGCCAAGATACATCTTGAACGACTGGAACGTAATTCTGCTGGCTCTGTCACTCAGCCTCGTATTGAGTTCATCTTGAAGTGGTATCAGCGGCTCGACATCACTTAAACCCTCATAGTAATATGGTTGAGCAATGTTTTGGATATGCACCACCGGCAGAAACCCCCACGGTAATTTGCTCTCCGCGACGAGCTGCTTGTTCTCGTATCTTTGCCAGCCTGAACTTGAAATAATCTCGGTTACTGCAATTGTCTGCCGACTATCGCTGCCGTGTTTGTTCTGTGCCAGCAGTCGCGATAGAAAGGAGACTCTTTTGTTTAAAATATTTTTCTTCTGGTAAAAATGCTGAACGTAATATCTGATCTTTTTGTAGTCGTTTTCTTCCAGAATCGGCAGTGCTCTCGGTGCTTCTATCAGTTCCAGCTCGATTGTTTGTGCCAATTGTAGTGCGTCTTCGAGTGAAAAAACTTGGGAGGAGGAGGAAGTGAATTGTTCTAAGATTTTACCGCCAGGCCTGACGAGACAATCGACGAAACCGTAAACACTTCCGAGCACTGCCATATCCTGAAAAAATCCGATAGCGCCGTTAGCCGCAAACACTGCCTTTAGTATGGTTCCAATTTCTGCACGTTTTTGTCTGTTGGACGCCCTGGAAACAAAGCTTATCGGTTTTCCGAACAAAAAATCAACCGCTGCATTGATTCGCCACGCAATGTCGTTTTCGATTACTACTTCTTTTCGTTGAACGTCGGCCGCGCTTCGCGTGCCGAAAATCCCTGCGCTTGCTGAGTGCACCAGCCCCGTAATTCTGGCAGGAAGCCCCCATTCCTGTGCCTGTCTGTAGCACCTGCCTGACTCGCTAGCTCTTTTATTGGAAGTACCACTGTCCCGGCTTTCTATCATCCGGTTCATGTAGTATTCCCACAGCTTTGCAAAATGCATCTGAATATCTGTCGAACGCTCATCAACGAGCCACTCGATATAGTCGGCGTCGAGTTGCCCGTCATTAAAAATCTCAAGGTCAAATCCCATATTGTGTCCCTCGTTCGTGGCTGGCGTCTGAGTTTCCAAACGCGCTCTGTTGCGTTGAAAGTTTTAGTCGTGCCCCGTGACTGTGGTGATGAGCAACGGGGTACGAATCACGAATACCGCCACAATTAGAGCAATCTGCGCATTTGATACGAAAAAACAATTGACGCCGCAGGTATTTTTCGGGTTAAGTTATTGTTGTGGAGATAGTAAAAATTTTTCCGGCTTTTCTGCTTTTCCTCTCCAGCTACCTGCAGTTTTGATTGAAAGCTGTTGTTGACGAAACAGGCTGCAGAGACTATGCTTATTTAGCCCCCTTTATTATTCGGGGGGTTTCGCCGAAGGCGGGTAATTTATGTTGCGAATTACTCCGTAGTCCCGTCAGGGACACTGCGTGGATGTCTTACGGCAGAGCGACGAGTTACGATTTGAGGAGATTTTTACGATGCTCAAAAGAACATGCACTTGCGGCCGGTTGTGTCTAAGCGACTCCGGCAAAAATGTAGTTTTGGCGGGATGGGTTCATTCCTATCGCGACCACGGCAATCTGGTATTCATCGATCTGCGCGACAGAGAAGGCATAACACAATTAGTTTTCAATCCTCAGACGCATCCGGATGCATATAAACTGGCAAAAACAGCTCGGTGTGAGTGGGTGGTGGCTGCAAAGGGGCTTGTCCGGCCGCGAAGCAAAGGTATGCAAAATCCAAAGCTGCCTACTGGTCAGATCGAGGTGGTTGTTGAGAAACTTCAAATTCTTAATGTCTCAAGTACACCGCCCTTTGAATTTGACAACGCCGAGAAGACCGCTGAGGAGATTCGCTTATCCTTTCGCTATATTGATTTGCGCCGGCCGAAAATGCAACAAAAGCTGCATATCCGTCACCGTGTTACACAGATTGTTCGCCATTATTTCGACCAATTGGGCTTTTGGGAAATTGAAACGCCGATGTTGGCAAAGAGCACCCCGGAAGGAGCAAGAGACTACCTGGTACCCAGCAGACTGCATAAAAATTGCTTCTACGCACTGCCGCAATCACCTCAATTGTTCAAACAGATTTTAATGGTGAGCGGAGTCGACAAATACTTCCAGATAGTCCGCTGCTTCCGCGATGAAGACCCGCGCGCTGACCGACAGGCAGAGTTTACCCAGATCGATGTCGAGGCCAGTTTCGTCGATACTGATGATGTCATCACCATCCACGAAAATCTAATAGCAAAAATATGGAAAGATATACTCGATGTGGATGTGAAAACCCCAATGCGGAGAATGGGCTATAAAGAAGCCGTTGACTGTTATGGCACTGACAGACCAGACCTGCGCTTCGATATGAAACTTGCTGACATTTCCGATATCGCAAAGACAAGCACGTTCAAGGTATTTACCTCGGCTATTGAAAAGGGCGGAATTGTAAAAGGGCTTTGCGTGCCGAAAGCCACGGCGTATTCTAGAAGTGATATCGAAAAAACGCTCACCTCTTTCGTGGCCGAATATGGAGCTAAAGGCCTTGCCTGGCTGAGAGTTGCAACCGACGATGGCAAGCTGGCCTGTAAGAGTGGTACTGCTAAGTTCTTTACGCCTGAACAGCACCAGCAGATAATTGAGCGTTTCGATGCAAAAGACAGCGACCTGATTTTGCTGGTTGCCGATAACGAAAAAACCGCCAACAAGGCATTAGCGCCGCTTCGATGCAGGTTGGCAAAAGAATTGAATCTTTACGATGAAAATATTTTCGACTTTGTCTGGACCGTGGATTTTCCGCTTTTTGAATGGAATGCCGGCGAGAACCGCTACGACTCACTGCATCATCCGTTCACCGCTCCCACCCAGCAGGACTTGGACAAACTTGAAAACGACCCTGCCAACATCCGCTCGCAGGCCTATGACATCGTTGTCAACGGTGCTGAAATTGGTGGTGGTAGTATTCGTATCCACGATTCAAAAGTACAGCAAAAGGTCTTTGAGTTACTCAACATTTCCAAGGAGCAGGCCCAGCAGCGATTCGGATTTTTCTTAAAGGCCTTAAAATACGGTGCTCCGCCGCACGGTGGTATTGCGTTCGGCCTTGACAGGGTCATCATGTTGCTGACCGGAACGGATAATATAAGAGACGTTATCGCATTTCCTAAGACCCAGCGAGGCCAGTGCCTCTTAACAGAAGCTCCCAGCGAAGTGGACGTCAAACAGCTTGATGAACTCAATCTGCGAATGCAAAAACACCTGCGTGCTATCGAACAGAAGACCGACGATGACCAGGAAAATTAAGCAAATTTGGCACAAGATATTAGTATTTTTGCATTTATCGCCTCTTTCATTAGCTGAAAAATGCAGAATTGCCTTCGGTACGGCGGTCGTGCTTGTATTGATGTTGGCGCTTTCCATTCCGCATGTATGGATGGGACAGTTGACTAAGAATGCGGCGCTGGACGCGGGCAGGGCAAGGTCTGAAATGCTTCTGCGGCAGCACTTTCGGATAAAACAGGCAGATCAGCAAGCTCTTGCCGAGCTGGACGACAGCGGAGCGGTGGTGGAACCAAACGATTCTACTATACGCTGGATTCGTTTTAAAACCGTTGGCGGGGCGCAGAAAGGCTCATTTGCCGACCTCACGGAAGACGATGAAGGGCAGCTACAGCAATTGCCTGATAGGCAAAAACAAATGATAGAATCTTTAAGAATCGATGACCGCAGAGATGACAACGTTTTTTTTGCCAGGGAAAACGGTATGCTGACAAGCAATTATGTCAGAATTTTCAGGGCGGGCGACAGCTGTATAAGCTGTCATAATCCTCAAGGCTCTGCCATCGTATTCGGGCGAAACCAGGCAATAGGAGCAGCTGTTATCCGGCGGCCAGCCGACAAAATCGGCAAAACCCTGCTTATGAATTGGCTTTGGATAACCGTTGCCGGGCTTATCGGCTTAGTGGGAGCTATCGTTGCCTTCTATATGATTACACAACGGGTAATACTTCGCCCTATCAGACAGCTAAGAGCCCTTGCAAACAATGTTGCTGATGGCAATCTCGATGTGAGAAGCTCGATAAAGACCCGAGACGAATATGAAAAGCTGGCTGATGCCTTTAATCATATGCTCGATGGGCTGCAGGCCGTGCAGAGGAAACTGCAGGAGGCAAACAAACAGCTCGACGACAAAATAGCGGAACTTTCCGAGCGAAATATCGAGCTGCTCAGGGCAAACAAAATTAAAAGTGAATTCCTGGCTAATATCAGTCACGAGTTCAGAACGCCCTTAAATGCCATACTGGGCTTTGCTGACATTATCAGAGAAAAAGGCGATGTGCTGAAAAAAGACAAAGCTCAGAGATATGCCGAGAACATTATAGCCGGCGGGAAAAGGCTGCTGGGTATGATTAATGACCTGCTCGACGCCGCAAAGATCGAAGCGGGAAAAATGAAGCTGAACGTAGAAAAAGTGAGCATCGACGAGCTTTCTAAAGGGCTGGTCGCTTCTTTCTCATCGCTTACAAAGAAGAACAAAATCAAGGTTAAGCTGGTGATTGATGATGATATACCGACCCTTTCAACGGATGGCGGCAAGGTCGGCCAGATACTGTATAACTTTCTAAGCAATGCCGTAAAATTCACGCCGCAGAAAGGCAAGATTGAAATTCGCGTCTTTATGCTGGACGATAAGACGGTGCGGGTGTCGGTATCCGACACAGGCTGCGGTATTGCCGAAGCCGACAGGGAAAAGATATTTGAAAAGTTCCGCACTACCGACGGTTCTCTTACCCGCCAGTCTGCTGGCAGCGGTTTGGGTCTTGCTATCAGCAAAGAATTGGCCGCTATGCTGGCTGGCAGCATCGGATTGGAAAGCGAACCTGGCAAAGGCGCAACCTTCTGGCTTGATATACCCGTCGTCCTGCCTGAAAACCAGGACCAAACCGCATAAACCGGCACCTCAACCGCCGGAATGTGATACTGCCCTGATTTGAGCGAACACCTCGACCGCACTTTAAAAAACTTGAAGAGTTGGAATACACGGTGTAAATCGCCAATAAAAAACCCCGTTCCACCTTTACTTGTCAAAGAGCAGAAGAACCGATATAATAGCCTCGCTTAATTCTTCAAATGCCGTTATAGGAGATAGCGATATGGACAAAGAAGCAAAAACAGGCGGACAATATGTTGGCGTTATTTGCGTTAAATGTAATACCCCTATACTTCTTTTTCCCGACCAATCTAAGGGCAAACTCAGCATTTTTGGCCCCGGGACACTTCGGATAACCTGCCCTGACCCCAACTGTGAATGTCAGGCTGATTATGGCGCTGAACAACTTCTACACTTTCAGGTACAACAAAGGGGTTAACTTCGAGGATTACGTTCTTGCCTTATTTTTGGATTCGCAACTTGCCGGCGACTTGCGATTGATTATCGAGTGCTGGCCAACCTTATCAATTGAATTACGACAGCCAATTGTGAAAAATAGTGCGGTGAGAAATGTTTGAAAGGTGTTTATAATGTGTAATGTAACGAATATTTTCCCCTTAATGATGATGGTCGTATACGCATCTTTTTTGATTTACATTGTACTGCTGTTTGGTCGGTTCGTTCTGGCAGTTGAACATATCGCCAAAAAAATTGAAAGTTCTTTCCAAACCTGACCATTGTGGGAAGTGGCTTAAACTTTTAGCTTAACTACGACAGGCATTTGTTAAAATGCTGCGTTGATCTGAAATGGACACATTTACTAAACAAGAAAGGTTAGTATTATGAAAAACATAGAAAAGCTCGCACTTGTTGTTATCTTACTTAGGATTTTATCAATGGTTCAATCTCCGCTTACTACAATTTTGATGAACCGTCTATACGCTCCCACTGAACAAGTACAATACAGCTTACTGACAAGTACGATGGCCTCGATGACCATGCTGTGCAGCTGTTTGGTTAGTATAGGAGTAGGAATATGGTTATTTATCCTTGCACGACGGGAAAAGTCCACACCTTGGATTTGGCTTCTCTTTGGCTTGACTTTCGGTCTTATTGCAGCAATATTGTTCTTCTTAATAAAAACCTATGAGGCTACCAGGCCTGCCAATGTTGTTGAAAAGGCACAAACCGAAGGATAATAACCAAAAGCCGAGCAAAAACAATAACCAAATCGGCAATCGGTAAAATGTTGCGGTGAGGATAATCAGATAGGGAGATTTGGATTATGATACAAGAATATATTGAAAAGAATCGGGATACCATTGCGATTTTAGCAAAACGGATGATGATTGCGGAATGGGTTTTATTGATTACTGTGCCCGTGATATTATCATTCTCTGTGATTCAGTTAAGTTGGGCATCAAATATATGGAGTTGGCTTTCATTTTTAGTCCTGCGAATAATTAGTCCAGTTTTATTAGGCCTTTTGTTTTTGGTCCTCGGACAGTTTCTTCGATATGAGCTTGGGTTAGAAGCAGGTTGGTTCTTGAGGAATGGAGTTATCATCCTGAGAGTTTATGCGGCGGCAATTGTCGGTTTTTTAATTGTTCAACTTGCCGGGGTAATTGGTGCTATCTAGCAGATGAGTAAACAGCCTTTATCGTTGGCATTGCCTTACCTATATTGGATTGTGGTCGGCGTGGTAAAGGTGTTACTACTTTGGGAAGCAGCATCGATGCTGAAAATGATAATGAGCAGAACGCGTGAGAATACTCGGCCTAATGTATAAATAAACAATAATTACCAAAGGCAATCGTTAAAATATTGCGGTGAAAAATGTTTACTTGAAATATTTTAATAATCGGCTAATAATTAATTAAATAATAGCTTAGGATAAGTTATTAAACCGTAACCTGTTCAAGAAAAAGCACTTAAATTTGTTATTTTAATTAAATTTTAAATTTGGTTTTATCTCTTCAACTAAACAAAAAATCAAAATAAGAGGTATTGAAATGGCAAGAAAGAAATATCTTATATGTGCGTTCCTTAGTATTGCTTTGATATCGCTATGGCCGATTTATAAATATGGTACACTTACAGGTTTTACACTAGGAATCCCGGATGGATCTGTTCGCGTTGTGCTCCCTGACGGATCAGGCCATATAGTATTTTTAAGAAACCGAATTCATCTTTGGGCTGCCAAGTATGACAGAGCAATAAGGTTTGAGACAGATATAATTTCTGGTGTAACAAGGCCGCTACCCATAAACTCTGGAGGTCCAACCAAAATAGATGTTTATTGGCTTGAGAAGCAGGAAAAAGAAGGGTCGTATATAAGACTTCATGACCATCGAGGAGAATACCTAATCGATTTAAGTCGAGGTGTAACCCAATTAATCGGTCGGATAAATGGGAGGGTATTTGTTAGTGAATTAAAAAACAATAGGATGCCAGTTTTCGGGTGGACAAAAGTAGACGGCGAGTTGTCGAGAGTTCATACGGGCAAGAAAGAGGCAGAGGAGATTACTGGCAGATTGGCTTCTTTACAAGGTAAATTCATAGGACGTATAGACGCTACAGAAGGCCCTTTACGGTTTATTACTCTTACAGAGCCAAAGGAAGAAGAATTAAATCATGGAGCAGAACAAAGATAGACTAAGCTTAAACAATAAGTAAACAGGCAATTGGTAAAATGGTGCGGTGAGGAAAAACAAATGTGGGAAGTTGGAGTAATTATTGCGGTTGGCTGTGAGGAATTGAAAATCGCCAATTGTTAAAATGGTGCGTTGATAACTTATGAAGGGGGATATTGTGAGCAACTTTCTGCTTTCTACAGGATTTTCTGAAAAATTGAGGAGAAGATAGACATATTTGACATTTCCGCCTGATTGAGCTATAGTGCCTTTATGGCAAAAAAATCTGTGAAATCCTTCGGCTCCGCTCAGGATGGGTCTGTGATTAAAAAACCTATAAGAGCGATTTTCCCGGGTTCGTTTGACCCGATTACAAACGGGCATCTGGACGTTATTGACCGTGCTATGAAGCTGTTTGACGAGCTTATAATTGCGGTCGGAAGAAGTCCGATTAAAAATGCGCTGTTTACACCCGAAGAGCGGTTGGAGATGATAGCCGAGCTGACAGCCGATATGCCGGGTGTCTCGGTCGAGAGCTTTGACGGGCTAACGGTAGAATACGCCGCCAAAAAAAAGGCCGACGTCATCCTGCGCGGCCTGCGAAGTCTTACCGACGTTCACTATGAGTTTAAGCTCGCGATGACAAACCGCGCCGTGGCCGGCATAGAAACAGTCTTTATTATGGCAAGTGCAGAGTACGGCTTCACCAGTTCGACTTTGATTCGTGAAGCGGCTGCGTTGGGCGGCAATGTCTCGAACTTGATTCCGAAAACCGTATATAATCGTTTGCAGCAGCGCCTTAAAAGAAATCGCCCGTGACTCGTCGCTCGGGTCACGGGTCACGAGTCACGAAATATGTTCACGATTAGTGTCGAAACGCAGTTCACCGCATCCCATCAGTTGACCTTGGCGGACGGCTCAAAAGAACCGTTGCATCGTCATAGTTGGGCCGTTACTGCCGAAGTCAGCAGCGGCTCCCTTAACGACCTGGGCCTGGTTATGGATTTTCAACGCCTCAAGGAGATGGTCGATAATGTCGTGGCCGACTTTTGCCGTAAGGCATCCGCCGTAAGGCGTCCTGTGGACTGTGGAGATAATAGCTGCCTGGAAGACCTTGATTATTTTCAGAAGAATAATTCATCCGCCGAGAATGTGGCAAAGTACATATACCAGCGGCTTGTACCAAAACTGCCTACAGGCCTCAATCTCGATTCTATCACCGTCGTTGAGCAGCCCAATTGCTCGGCAAAATTTACCGGCTCCCACGGTGATTGATAAAGCCCCCTTTAGGCACTTTTTAACCATTTAACCAATTAACCAGCTAATCAATCTTGACGATATGGATACTGTATGATATAATAAATAATTGGTTTGCAATTTCCAGTCGCAAATCAGAAATCGGAAATAATATGAATTGCCAGATTTGTAACAAAAACGAGGCAACTATCCACTTGACGGAGATCACCAACGGCCTTCGCACCGAAATGCACATTTGCGAGCATTGTGCCGCCGAGCAGGAAATAACCATCAAAAATCAGGTCTCTGTGAATGAATTGCTCAGCAACTTGCTTGCCTCCCAGCCGGCAGATGATGAGATGCTCGGCGATTCGGGCCAGAAAACCTCTTGCCCGCATTGCGGCTTTACCCTGGCCGCATTCACCAGAGAGGCTGTTTTAGGTTGCCCCTGC
>SMTZ1_10008605_pt1 | contig 10184 bp, 6 predicted proteins | sample DeeMarSWOR136_30_FD_25667 | JGI IMG/M metagenome (IMG submission 25667) | reverse complement strand
AACCAGCTTTCTGAAGTAGGTGGGGTTCGCTTCCAAGTGGTAGTACTCAGCTGGGACTTTGTCGATTCTACCGATGACGCCGTCTTTGTAGCACCTGAAGGGACCTGTCCCGATTAGTGCATCTTCAGCTTCGGGGTTGAAGGACCAAGATCCTGGAACTGTTGGGTCGCCAGGCAAGGTAGGCGGGTAGGCCTCCCATATGTGCTTTGGAATTATCGTCACGCCAGATACCCAACTTAAGGCGAGCCAACTTGTGGTGTTGAAGCATATGTCTATTGTATTACCTGAGAAGTCAATGTGGTCGAACTCCAGCAGGTTCGCAATCTCGCCTACCGCCTTTGCCTCTTTCTTGTAGCAGTAGGTGAAGTTGACGTCTTGAGGTGTCAGTAGCTCATTGTCATGCCAGAGAACGTTCGGAAGCAGTTCGACGGTTACCTTACTGCAGGTTCGCCCGTCGTTGTCCCACGTGCCCTCTGAGAAACTGCTGCACAGCCACGGAACATATTGCGTTACGTCAAGTGGATCGCCGACTATCAATGTCTCGTATATCTTGCTGAGGATACATCCCTCGTAGAATGACTCAGAATCAAGAGGATCGAGAATGTCAGGTGGCATGACTAGTCCGTGCCTAATGACGCCGCCTTTCTCGTAGCCTTGGGGACGTGCATTAATCATTGAAAAGCCTAGGGAGCCCCCGTAGTAGCCGTAGCCTTGTTCGTTTACGAAGCCTTCCCATAGCAGATCTTTGTATTGCTGTTCTCCAACGTGGTCCCCGTAGTATTTTCTGTGGGCTACGTAGCCCGTCATTGTGTACAAGGGGATGCAGCCCACGTCATCATGCAGCATCATCTGCATGGCATCACAGTGTGTTTTGGCCGCCGTCATGTTCGGCGAGACCTTGAAGGCTTCAGCTATTGCATCGTATTCCTGACTATGGTAACGGCCGTAGTTGTCCGCGTCGCTATCGGGGTAGTTGTCCTTACTAGAGTGGAAACAATCATAGTACATAGTGGGCAATGTATCCCAACCCCAACCACCAGTGTAAATGTGAAAATCATAGTATCTCCATGCGTGCGGCGTAATTTGACCATAGCTGCCTTCATGAACGTCGGTCTCTATGTCGCAAGTGACTAGGTCGAGTCCCAGAATCTGGCCTGCAAATAGTCTCACTGGATCATCATTTCTTACCCATAGCTGGATGTCAGGTATCTCTTCTGTGTCAGTTGGAGCCGGATCGCCAGGGTTCCATGCTTCCCTCTCGGTGACGTGTTTGCAGTATTCGCGCACACCGTCTCCATCATAATCTTTGAAGCCTCCGGCGTCAAACGCTGCTTCCGCTAAGGCTATGCTATACGCGTACGTTGGGGCGCTTGGATTCTCCCAGCCTCCTATGACTGGAAAGATGAATGTCTCCATCGGTGCAATGCTGCCAGGAAATTGCGATTCAATTGCAGCTCGGTTGGTTAAGTGGGCCAACGCCTTTCTAAACCATTTTGCATCTTGGCATCTTTGACACGTATGGTTGATCCAATAGTGGCCTTCATCCCAGCTATCGGGGAATGTCCAATCCATATCTCCTGTAGGTGCTGCGCCTCCCTCTGCTTCAAGCTCAGGTCTCATCGATCCATGGCCTATGGGCCACATCTGAAGATTCAGATCGAATTCGTACCATCCAGCCTCTTCGTAGAGACCCATAACAATGTTAGGATCCGCCAACCAGTCATCAATCTTGTCTGATGGCACAGCCCAGTCCATTAGATCGATTACCCCAGTCTCCAGATCGATAGCCTCTGCGCCGACGCTGCCACCCACTTCAAAGATAAGGTCGCTAACTCTTGGTCCGAACTTCTCATAGGATTCTGGCGCGCGTGCGACGTTTGAGCTCAAGGTTGTCAATAGAGACATCAGAAATATCATTACGACTATGTTTTTTAGTTTCATGTTCTCTCCTTTCTCCTTTTATTGTTCTGTACCAGATATTAGAAGTCACGCAGTGATATAAGATTTGCTTCGATTGAAACGATTTCTTGAATCTTGCGAATTCGCGAAGATAACTTTAAATTCTTTCACGCTAATCGTCATTGACAAAGCCTGTTAGGAGGACGTTAGATGGGCTTGAAGGCATATATTTTGAAGAGGCTGCTGTACACTATTGTTCTGATATTCGCTGTTATCTCTGTAAACTTCATAATTTTCATGATGATGCCTGGAGATCCCGCAGAGTACTTAATCAGCAGCAAATTTATAGGAAGAGCCGACGTCATTGCAAGTCTGAGAGAACAATGGGGATTGGATAAGCCGCTTCATATTAGATATGGAAAGTACGTAGTAAGCATGCTAACGGGGCAGTTTGGATATTCCTATAGAACCCAAGCTCCCGTCTCTCTGGAAGTTGTCGAACGCCTAAAAAACACGCTTTTCTTGATCATCCCGCCTGAAGCCGCCGCGGTAATCCTTGGCATAGTACTAGGCGCTGTGGCCGCCCAAAGACGAGGAAAGTTGTTTGACAACTTGTCCGTGATCTCTTCCTTGACGTTATACGCCCTCCCCGTATTTTGGATAGCAATGGTGCTCATAATGATCTTCGCCCACAATCTAGGATGGTTTCCTTCAGCGCATAGCCAACCTGACTATTGGTTCATACATCCACCTACAAGCATCTTAGAAGACATAGGAATACGACTGAAGCATCTTATCTTGCCTTGGGTCACTCTCTTCCTCCTCTCATTTGGAGGCTATGTTCTTCTAACAAGAGCCAGCGTGTTGGAGGCCATCACTGAGGACTACGTGTTGACTGCTAGAGCAAAGGGTCTGAAAGAAAGAGCCATTCTATTCAAGCATGCTTTGAAGAACGCGTTGTTGCCCATAATAACTGATATAGCCATTGCATTTGGCTTCACGCTTTCGGGAGCAATAATCACGGAGAGCGTTTTCAGGTATCCAGGACTTGGGTGGTGGATATGGACAGCAATAGAGAACAATGACTACCCAGTTCTCCAAGCGATCTTCTTCATAGTAGCCTTATGTGTAATCGCCGCCAACTTCTTAACAGATATTATATACGGATTTATAGACCCACGAATAAGATACGGGTGAGATATTCTGAGCTCCTCTACAGAAGGACTAGCATTCCAAATTCAAAGATTCAGGGATTTCTTAGGGGTTCTCAGAAGAAGCAAGAGGGCAATTCTAGGGATAGTTATAATAATGTTCTTTGTTGTGCTAGCAATAGGAGCTCCCCTAATTACACCTTACGATCCAACAACCGTACATTTCGCTCCCAAAATAGCATACCGTCTATCCAAACCTGTTTGGTATAAATATCTATTTCCTGGAGAAAACTCGAGCGAAAACGTTGACGCGATAGCCAATCCCCACTTCAACACGGCTGCAGAAATCGAAAAACTTAGCGTCGACACCTCCCTAGCTGATCAAAGCTCTATCCGTACAGAATTTGCCCCGGATCTCGGATATCCAATAGGGTCTGGTCCGGGGTGCGTTGCAATTGAATTCAAGCGAGAAGCGAATATTGCACCCCATGGAGAATTTACGACCAGTCTAACCAAAGTATTCAGCTATCCATATACATTTCCACCGAAGCAATTCCAAGGCCAAATGGCCATGCTAGTCGATAACCCTCAAAACATATCAGTCAAGATCGGAGTAGTGCTTGAAAAAGTCGGAAGTGATAGAAGAATCGTATGGATCAACGAATATTTCAACAGCAGCACAGCAGGATGGATCGCTCCTGCTTATCCTGATCCCGTAATAGATTCAACTGTATCAGCCACTAAGAGGTGGTTGGTAGATACTCTCGGTCCTGAATGGGACCGGCCCGAGAGAGCAATGTTCTCAGAATCAGGCGACTACAGATATGGGGTTGAGATGACGTTTGACGACACCTATCTTGGGGAAAATGTGGAAGTCACTGTTTACGTTGACGACCTCTATCTCAGAATTCTTGGCGATTCATTCGGCCTTCTTGGAACTGATCATTATGGCCGTGACGTATTCACGCAATTGGTTTACGGAACAAGAATCTCACTGATAGTTGGTTTGCTCGTCGCCGTTATGTCAACAATTGTTGGTCTGATCGTCGGACTAACCGCAGGATACATCGGGGGATTTCTAGATAACCTTCTGATGAGATTCACAGACCTGCTCCTTGTGATCCCTGATACTCCGCTTTATATAGTTCTGATGGCGGTCTTGAGTCCGACCATATGGAATCTTGTGCTTTTGATGACTTTGATCGGTTGGACAGGATTTGCTAGGGTTGTAAGGTCACAGGCGCTATCCATTAAGGAGAGACCTTTCGTCGAAGCGGCACGAGCAGTTGGAGGAGGCAGATTTCACATCATAGTCAAGCATATTCTCCCAAACGTGATGTCCCTGACTTATGTTTCCTTGGCAACAGCAGTCCCCGGTGCCATCATATCGGAAGCTTGGTTGAGCTGGCTAGGTCTCTACGACCCCACCAGAATGACTTGGGGCAGAATGCTTTATGATGCTCAAGCGGAGCCAGGTTGGGTTAACATGTGGTGGTGGATAGTTCCACCCGGTCTATGCATAGCTGCGATCTCCCTTTCTTTCATTCTCATAGGATATGCATTGGATGAGATACTGAATCCAAAGCTTAGAGAGAGGCGTTGATCTCAGAAAGAGAACGAGGGAAGAAAAATGTCTTCAACTTACAAGAACGATTCAAGCGCGGCAGTTCTCGACATCCACGAGCTGAAGACGTACTACGACACTCTCAGCGGGCCAGTGAAAGCTGTGGACAACGTCAGTTTTCAAGTAGAAAAGGGAGAGGCCCTAGGATTGGCTGGAGAGTCCGGCTGTGGCAAAACAACAGTAGCTCTTTCTATTCTGAGAATTCTCCCTAGTGCTGGAAAAATAGTGGGAGGAAGAATAGGGTTTAAAGATCATGATCTTGCCAAACTCAAAGAGAAAGAGATGCGGCAGGTAAGATGGAAAGAAATATCAATAGTCTTTCAAGGAGCCATGAACGCGCTTAACCCTCTGTTCAAAGTGAGAGATCAAATTACTGAAGCCATTTTGACTAATGAAAAGCGAACAAAGAAGAGAGAAGCTCACCAGAGAGCTAACAGGATGTTGGAGCTAGTAGGAATTCAACCCACAAGAGGCGATGACTACCCGCACGAGTTCAGCGGCGGAATGCGACAACGCGCCCTCATAGCTATGTCTCTGGCCTGCAATCCAGACCTCCTTATCGCAGACGAACCCGGAACCGCCCTAGACGTCATTGTACAGGCACAGGTGCTCAAACTCCTAAACGAATTAAAGGCTAAACTCAATCTGTCAATGATACTGATAACACACGATCTATCAATCATCACTGAACTATGCGAAAAAGGCGTCATCATGTACGCGGGAAAAATTGTCGAACAAGGAGACCTCTCATCAATATTCGAAAAACCACTACATCCATACACCCAGGGCTTGATCAGCGCCTTTCCCCGCATCAAAGCCGCCAAGAGACGCATGACGTCTATCCCAGGCACCCCCCCGGACCTATTGGATCCTCCCAGCGGGTGCAGATTCCACCCAAGATGCCCATACGTCATGGACATATGCAAAGAAAAAGAACCCATCACAATAAAGATAGACACTGAAGAACACTATGCAGCATGCCACCTTATTGAAAAAGCCTGAAGGGGAGATCATGACAGATAAAAACCCAGTAATAGAAACAACAGAGTTAAAGAAATACTTTCCACTGAGCCAAGGATTTCTTGAAGCCCTGCTTTCACGCAGACAAACGTTCGTCCGCGCTGTCGACGACATCAGTTTCAAAATAGAAGCTGGAGAAGTCTTTGGTCTGGTCGGAGAAAGTGGCAGCGGAAAAACCACCACAGGAAGATTACTATTAAAACTAATCGAACCAACAAGTGGAAGTATAATCTTCAATGGTCAGAATCTAGCAGAGCTCCCAGACAAGGAACTGAAACCACTACGGCGCAAGATGCAGATGATATTCCAAGATCCATACGAATCTCTAAATCCCAGAATGACGATTAAAGATACTCTGTCAGAACCCTTAACAGTTCAAAAACTAGTGAATAGCAGAGCGGAGATAGATGAGAAAGTAAGAGAAATTTTAGAAGCTGTGGAATTAACGCCTCCAGACATGTTTCTCCTGAGATTTCCTCACGAACTCAGTGGAGGACAAAGGCAACGAGTCGTCGTGGCGCGAGCTTTTATACTTGATCCAGAATTTGTAGTGGCCGATGAACCAGTATCAATGCTAGACGTCTCAATCAGAGCAGGAATCCTAGAACTGGTGCTTAATCTGGTGGAGAAGTTCAACGCCTCATTTTTGTACATAACCCACGATTTGGCGTTAGCAAGACACATGTGTGATCGAATAGCTGTCATGTACCTAGGCAAAATAGTGGAGATGGGACCTACAGAAAAGATAGTGTATGAACCCATCCATCCTTATACCAATGCTTTGATCGAAGCCGTCCCAATACCTGATCCCAAGGCGAAACGCATTGAAGTTGTGATCAAAGGAGAGATTCCGAGTCCCACTAACCCCCCAACAGGCTGCAGATTTCACACAAGATGCCCACATACCATGGACGTTTGTCGCAAAAAGGAGCCATTACTGAAAGATGTTAACGGCAAACACTATGTAGCATGCCACCTAATCAAATGAACAAGACCCAAACACCCCATATTGCGCGCGTATTGGCGTTTGACGCAATTGTATGTTTAAACAATGGAAAAGATTTCTCGTAATTGCTTCAGAAAAGAAAGAGCGTGTCCGTGTCAGAGTAGCCTAAGTCCGAGCACGTTCACCGTGCGGACGTTCATAAAGAGGCTCTCTGCAAACAGAGCAAATCAACAAAGTTTTTTGGTAGCCAGCAGGGGGCTCTAGCTCTTCGCGCAACTACGCACGCAACTTTATTAGATCACATACGGAAAAGGTCACTGGAGAAAAAGTATGACCAAGGAAAAACCAACTGTTTATCCTTACATTCCAAACTCTGTGTCCGCAGCAAAGAATCAGATGCTCAAAGAGATTGGAGCAAACGGCGTGGAGGACTTCTTTGAAGATATTCCTGAAAAACTTAGGCTGAAGAGAAACATGAATTTGCCTAGACCTCTACTGTCCGAATACTCCTTAAGGAGGTACATGGAAGGTGTTCTTTCAAGAAACAAGACCTGCCACGAATATCTCAACTTTCTAGGTGCTGGATGCTGGCAACACTATGTTCCAGCAGTATGTGACGAAGTGAATCAGCGAGGTGAGTTTTTGACTGCGTATGCGGGCGAACCTTATGATGATCACGGAAGATTTCAAGCACTTTTCGAGTACGCAAGCATGATGGGAGAGCTTCTAGACATGGATGTTGTTAATGTTCCAACATATGACTGGTTGCAGGCAGCTGCCACTTCCATTCGAATGGCATCAAGAATCACAGGCCGACGCGAAGTATTAGTCTCTAGAACGATCAGTGCAGATAAGCTATCGAAAATCAGGGACTACTGCAAACCTAAGATAGGAATCAAACTGTTAGACTATGACCCTGAGACCGGGCAACTGGACCTCAATTCTCTCAAAGCAGAGATTTCCTCAAAGACAGCCGCCGTCTATTTTGAGAACCCATGTTACCTCGGCGTTATTGAGGCTCATGGGGATGCTATTTCTGAGATAGCTCATAACCATGGCGCGATATCAATTGTCGGAGTCGATCCAATTTCATTGGGAATCCTAGCTCCGCCAGTTGAGTACGGAGCGGATATAGTATGCGGTGATATACAGCCGCTCGGTATGCATATGCAATTTGGCGGAGGGCATGCGGGATTCATTGCCACTCGGGATGAAGAGAAGTATGTAATGGAATATCCGTCTAGGCTATTTGGAATAGCTCCGACTTCAGTCGAAGGAGAATATGGGTTTGGAGACGTAGCTTATAAAAGGACCTCCTTCGCGCTACGAGAGGAGGGCAAGGAGTTTGTAGGTACAGCCACTGCTCTGTGGGGCATAACGGCTGGTGTCTACTTAGCCCTCATGGGACCACAAGGTATGCGGGAGATTGGAGAGGGCATAATGCAAAGATCCTGTTACGCGATGTTGCAGATGTCTGAAATAAAAGGCATAAAGTCTCCTGTTTTCAAGTCAACTCATTTCAAAGAATTTGTCGTGAATTTTGATGGTACTGGTAAGACAGTTGCGGAGATAAGTGAATCGCTACTGAGACACAAGATATTCGGTGGAAAAGACCTGACGAAAGAATTCCCTGAACTGAGAAACAGTGGCCTCTTCTGCGTTACTGAAGTCCATACTAAGAATGATATTGATGGGCTAGTCGATGCGCTAAAGGAGGCAGTCGAATAAGATGGAGGATATAACCAAGAAACGATATACAGATGAAAAACCACGCTTAAGACGGTTTCATCAAGCCAGATGGGATGAACCGATAATTTTTGAACTGAGCAACGAAGGAGAGAGAGGCATCCTCATACCAGAAGTTGAGGATGGGGTGAACGATAAGGTTGGGGATGTTGTGTCAACAATACCTGAGAGCATGCTAAGGAAACGTCCACCTAAACTGCCAGAGCTTTCCCAATCCCGCGTACTAAGGCATTATGTGAGGTTATCACAAGAAACACTGGGGACAGATTTAAACATTGATGTAGGACAGGGAACTTGTACGATGAAATATAGCCCGAAAATCAACGAACAGCTCGCCAGAATGCCCCAAATAGCAGAAATTCATCCATTACAAGATGAAGAAACTGTTCAAGGCATACTTGAGATTCTGTACAAGTTCGAACAAATCCTCAAAGAAATTTCAGGTATGGACCGGTTTTCACTCCAACCTGGTGGTGGTTCCCAAGCTATATACACGAATGCTTCGATCATGAGGGCATACCACGAAGCTCGAGGGGAAGCGGATCAGAGAGATGAGATTATCACAACAGTATTCTCTCATCCGTCAAATGCAGCGTGTGCCAAAACAGCAGGGTTCAAGATTGCAACCCTTTATCCTGACGAGGACGGCTATCCCGATCTTGAGGCATTGAAAGCGGCGGTTTCAGAACGCACGGCAGGGCTAATGATCACAAACCCGGAGGACACTGGAATCTTCAATCCGAAAATTAAGGAGTTCACAGAAGTCGTCCACAACGCAGGCGGATTGAACTCCTATGACCAAGCAAATGCAAACGGAATACTAGGTATAACTAGAGCGAGGGAGGCTGGATTCGATTTATGTCACTTCAATTTACATAAGACGTTTTCAGCACCTCATGGATGTGGTGGACCCGCAGTCGGCGCCATTGGCGTGACCAAAGAACTCGCAAAATTCCTACCAGCCCCAGCAATCGAGTTCGACGATGGGGAGTACTATCTGAACTACAATAGACCTGAAAGTATTGGAAAAGTGAGATCATTTTATGGAGTTGTGCCAGTGGTGGTAAAAGCATACGCATGGGTGATGAATCTTGGCGCAGAGGGTCTGAAAGAGGTCGCCGAGGTGGCTGTTCTCAACAACAATTATTTGCTTAATAAGCTGCTAGAGATACCGGGACTTGGTGCACCCTTCGCCAAAGGCAAGCGTCGAATTGAACAGGTCAGGTATAGCTGGAAGAAACTGAAGGAAGACACAGGCGTTCATTCTGAGGAAATTGGACGTAGAACTGCAGACTTCGGTGTCCATTACTGGACTAGCCATCACCCATGGATAGTTCCACAGCCTTGTACACTTGAGCCAACCGAGTCTTATTCGAAGGCTGATCTCGATGAATACATTGAGATACTTAGACATGTATCTAGCGAAGCGTACACGAACCCGAAGCTGGTTAAGACCGCGCCGCACAACAGCACTATTCACAAAATTGACCATGCACCATTAGACGACCCATCGCAATGGGCGATGACATGGAGGACATATCGAAAGAAGGTATGTAGAACGAGTGCGCATGATAACGTTAGCGCGCGCCTTCAACGTTTGGAAAGGTGATTCTTGATCAATGCCAAACTTTGTTAATCGCAAATCTCGTGGTGTATTGCATGGGAAGGTTGCTCTGATCACTGGTGGCGCATCAGGCATTGGACAAGCAACGTCGTTGCTCTTCGCCCGAGAAAGCGCGGCAGTGGCAGTCGTTGATGTAAAGGAACCTGCTGGGAAGGCCGTAGCACAAATGATAGT
>SMTZ1_10008604_pt1 | contig 10184 bp, 9 predicted proteins | sample DeeMarSWOR136_30_FD_25667 | JGI IMG/M metagenome (IMG submission 25667) | reverse complement strand
GACTTTGCGCGGCCCTCGAGGCGGCATGATCATGTGCAAGAAGAAATACCGCAAGGAGCTGGACAGGGAGATTATGCCTGGAGTTCAGGGTGGACCCCTAATGCACATAATCGCTGCCAAAGCTGTGGCTTTTAAGGAAGCGATGAAGCCTGAATTCAAAGAATATCAACGCCAGATTGTGAAGAACGCCAAAACACTGGCTCAGGAATTGGTGAATTATGGGTATCATGTGGTATCCGGCGGGACTGATACTCATCTTATGCTGGTGAGCTTTATCGAAAGAAATATGACTGGAAAAGTGGTTGAAGAGGCATTGGAAATGGCAGGGATAACGGTGAATAAGAACACGGTTCCCTTTGACCCGCAGAAACCCTTTATTACCTCAGGAATGAGGATGGGAACTCCTGCCCTTACCACCCGTGGAATGAAGGAACCGGAAATGAAAAAGATAGCTTCCTTTATAGATGAGGTGATCTCCAACATCGGAAACGAGGAGGTATATCAGAAAGTCAAAAAAGACGTCCTGAAGCTTTGTCAAAAGTTTCCTCTTTATAAAGATAGACTGGAAAGCAAATAGAGAAATCGAACTCTGGAGTGTCAAGCCCCGTTTAAGACGTGATCTGCAACTCAGCTTGACTCAAGAAATCATTTGACAATAATCCTTAAACGTATATTATGTCTCCTCAAATGAGGAGCCATTTTTATAGTGGAAATGACGGATGCTTAAAACAACGGTTGTGGGAAATTATCCCAAGATAACAGAGGACAGATCTGCACCTAATCTCAGATCAGCTCTGAACAAGTTTGATCAGAAAAAGATCTCAAAAGAGGAACTGGAGAAGGTTTATCAGGAAACGATCAAAAGGGTAATAAAGGAGCAGGAGGAAGCGGGCGTGGATCTGATTACTGATGGTCAGATCAGGTGGGATGACCTGGTAACCCCCTTTGCCAGAAATATCGAGGGATTTAAGATCGGTGGTTTAATTCGCTTTTTTGATAATAACGCTTATTACAGAAGGCCAATTGCAAAGTCCAAACTGTCATTTAAGGATTACTCAACGGTTGAACAATTCAACTTCCTGAAGCAGAATTCTATAAAAAAGGTCAAAGCAGTTCTTGTTGGTCCTTTCACTTTGGCCAGATTGTCAAAGGATGAATATTACGATGACGAAGACGAACTCACCCTGAATCTTGCCGGGATATTAAGAAAAGAAGCAGAAAGGTTGGAAGAAGTGGGAGCAGAATTCATTCAGATCGATGAGCCTTGCTTGTGTTTTTCACCTGAGAAGATCGATCTGGTTGACCAAGCCATAAAAATTGTTGCGGACGGTTTGAAGGCTAAAACATTCTTATATCTTTATTTTGGGGAAATAAAGGATTTAATTCCCGGGGTTTTCGGTTTTCAGGTGGATGGGATCGGAGTCGATCTAATCAGCAGACCTGAAAATCTGGACCTTTTGCTGGAGAGTGCATCTGACAAGGAATTAATTTTGGGCTGTGTGGATGGAAGAAATACAAAGCCGGAAAAAGAAGAGGAGCTTTTGAGCTTATTTGAGAGAGTGACTCAAAAAATCTCAGATGAGAAAATATATATCAGCCCATCCTGCGGCCTGGAGTTTCTGCCGCACAGCAGTGCCATGGCCAAACTGAAGACAATGGTGCAATCAGTAAGGAAGTTTAACCACACAGAAGATGATTAGGAATTCAGAGAGAAGATGATGCTACCTACCACCACAGTAGGAAGTTTTCCCAAGCCAGCCTATCTGGTTAAAGCCAGGACTCTTTTCAGCCGGAAAAAGATCAGCCAGAATGAACTGAAGGAACTGGAGAAGGAGGCCACGCAAGAGATAATCAAGCTGCAGGAGGATATAGGTCTGGACATTCTGGTGCATGGTGAGATGGAGCGGGGGGACATGGTGACCTACTTTGCTGAGAGATTGGAGGGATTTGGCATAAGCGGGCTGGTTCGCTCCTACGGAAACAGGTATTACAAAAAGCCTATTGTCAAAGGGAAGATCAAAAGAAACTCTTCCATTGCCCTGGAGATGTTCCAGTATGCACAGAGCTTGACTCCAAAGCCGGTTAAAGGGATGCTGACCGGTCCTTATACCATGTGTGATTGGTCTTTTAACGAGTATTTCGAGACTCGGCGGGACTTGGTTTTGAATTTAGCAGAGGTGGTTCACCAGGAGGCTTTGGATTTGGATAGGGCTGGGGCAAAATATATTCAGATAGATGAGCCGGCCATCTCCACCCGTCCAGAGGAGATAGATTTAGCTATTGAAGCTATGAAGATCGTTACTAACGGCCTGAAGGCAAAGACCGTCTCTCATATCTGCTATGGGGATTTCACCACCATATATCCTAAGATCTTAGATTTGGCTGTAGATCAGCTCGATTTGGAGTTTGCTAATAGTGATTTTACCAATCTTGAGATTTTCAGAACCCCTGCCTTCACCAAAGAGGTTGCAGTAGGGGTGGTTGATGTACATTCCCATGAAATCGAGACAAAAGAAAAAGTGAAAGATAACATAAAGAAAGTATTAAACGTATTTCCTCTGGAGAAGATCTATATTGATCCAGATTGTGGTTTGAAAACCAGAACACTAAAAGAAGCAGAGGCAAAACTGCGGGTAATGGTTGAGGCTGCGAAGGAAATAAGAGAAGAGATGAGCGCGGCACATGTCAGGAAAGAGTGCTGCGAAATTGAAAAAACTCATTGAGAAAAACCCATGAGTGGAGGAGGTTTTCAAAATGAAAAAGAGAATCCTGCTAAAGAAAATCAACTCATTAGTTGAATCAAGTGAAAAAAGAGATGAGTTGCTGAAAGAGGTAGTAGCTCTTTTAAAAAACAATTTCTCCCACTACAATTGGGTGGGGATTTATTTGATGGAGGGGGAGGAACTGGTTTTAGGTCCTTATCTGGGTAAGCCCTCACCCCATACCAGAATCACCCTGGACAAAGGTGTATGCGGAGCAGCGGCCAAACAGAAAAAGACCATAATCGTTTCTGATGTAACCAAGGACTCCAGATATCTGGCTTGCAGTCCGGAGACCCAATCTGAAATTGTAGTACCAATAATGAAAAATAATGAACCGGTGGGAGAGATTGATGTGGATTCAGACGCCAAAGATGCATTTAAAAAGAATGACAAGGCTATACTGGAAAGGGTAAGCTCTATTCTGTCCGGATTATTCTAACTCTATTTAATTGGAATATAAAGAGATAAGGCCAAAATATAAACTTATGCTTTAGGAAATTTATTAAAATAGAGTAGATCCACGTTTAATATGATTTCGATCGTGGGTGTTCGAATTTTGAGCATCTTTTAACCTCACTCTAAATCCTTCAGCCAGAGGTCGCAAAATAGTGTTTGACTTTTTTGAGTGGAAAATTATATTAGTTTGTAGCCTCTTTTTTGATATCTATTGCAGTATCTGTGAAAACCTCTGCACGAGGCACAATAAATCAGGATTTTTGACATTCTAACAAAAAGGATTGTGGTTGGATTAAACTTACTCTGTTTGGCTTTATACGTTGTAATATAATGAATTAGAGGGATAATTAAAAGTAGCGGTTTAAATCATGCTTTGTATCATTTTAGCTGCTGATTGTATGATGATCAGGGCATATCTTTTGCATTGAGATAGTCTGGTAAGAAGGATTTAAGCGAGATGCGAAAATGACGGACGGAGAAAACAAAAACATTCTGAAGTTTGAGCTGTTAAAGGATTTAGCCAGAAAGATAAATAGCCTTGCAGGGATGAGGGATATTCTGCGCCAGGCTCTGGATAAGACCATAGAGATCGCTGGCCTGGAATCCGGCTCGATTATCTTATGGGATGAAGAGACCAAAAAGGTTACCGATGAGGTGATCTCCGGGAAAGTTAATAGAAACCAGACGCTTTTGGCTCTGGAAAAGGATGTCTTGAAGAATCTGCGCAAGGATTTCTTGGTTGAATCTGTCTATCTTACCTTGCAGAAGGATGGTCCTTTGAGCTTTTTCTCCTATCCCATAAAAATGGACAAAAAATTGGTGGGTGTAATAAACGGCTTGAGCGCAGGTCCGAGAAGTTATCCTCAGGAGGTTGATTTTCTGGATGCGCTTTCCCATCAATTGGGTCTGGCAGTGGCAAGAAAAAAGTACCAGGTAAGCCTGGAGCAGTTCGATAAACTTCGAGAGGACTTCAAAGAAAGAACTGAAAAAGAGAAACTTTCTGCGATCAGGCAGACCGCGGCCGGGCTGAATCATGAGATAAACAATCTCTTGATGACAATCGTAGGTAATGCTGATCTTCTTTTACTTACCAAGGATAACCTGGACTCGGAAACGATCAAGAGATTAAAGAGAATAGAAGAGAATGCCATGGAGATAAGGGAGATCATTCAAGCCCTGACCAAGATAATAGAGCCGGTGATAGTTGAGTATCCGCTGGGTGTCAAGATGCTGGACATCAAGAAATCCAGGAAAAAAGAAGAGGAAGAGGAAAAGGAAGAGGATCAAGAGAGTTCACAAAATTAAAAAAAGATGTGATTTATTTCTGTGTTAATACTGGAGACTTTTTGCTTGACAAGGAGGGACGATATTCTATATTAGAATTCGTTTAATATGAGAAGAGCCATGAAATGAGGTTCTTTGAAGAAACAGGCGGCTTAGCCAAGTGGTAAGGCAGAGGTCTGCAAAACCTCTATTCTCCGGTTCGAGTCCGGAAGCCGCCTCCATTTAGTTGATAGTGGTTGGTTGTTAGTAGGAAAGATTAGTGGGGATGAGTGCTAAAAGGGATTTAGTTCGAAAACATTATAAAGAAATAAGAGAATTTCTCGCCCAGAACTCTGATTCAGCTATTGCTAAGAAATATGCTCGCTATTTCAAGGAGGGATACGACCCCTATGGAGTCGATCCCAAAAAGCTTCAGGAGAAAAGGGAAGAGTGGTTCGAGCTCTGGCAAAAGAGTTTATCTACAAATGATTTTCTGGCTCTCTGCGAGGAGCTTTTAAAATCGGGCAAATGGGAGGAGAAGTCCACTGCCATAAATTTCATGTCGAGACTGCGGGAGAATTACAAAAAAGCCCTGTTTAATAAAATGGGAGAATGGTTTGAGAAGTATATAGATGATTGGGCAACCTGCGATGTGGCTTGCGGACATGTTCTGTATCATTTTCTAAACAATAAGGTAGTCAGTTTCAAGGAACTCTTGGAGTGGACCGAATCATCATCCAGATGGAGAAGGCGAGCAGTGCCCGTAACAATGGTGGAGATGGTATCCAAGCAGGGAAAGATCAAAGAGAGTTTAACAGCAGCCCGCAAATTAATCCTCGATCCGGAAAGGGTAGTACATCAGGGAGTAGGCTGGCTTTTGAGGGAGACCTGGAAAAAGTCGCCAAAAGAGGTTGAGGATTTTCTGTATAAGTGGAAGGACAAAGCGCCGAGGTTGATAATACAGTATGCCACCGAGAAGATACCCAAAGAGAAGCGCAAACGCTATCGGCGCACTGTTAATAGAAAACAGTAAACAGTTGACCGTGAACTGTGAACCGTTAACTGCCTTGAACATGCCGGAGTGGCGGAACAGGTAGACGCAAGGGACTTAAAATCCCTCGGATATTTTTATCCGTCCCGGTTCGATTCCGGGCTCCGGCACGCTGAAAAAACCACTTGCGGGGATTGTAGAAATCCCCTTTTTTATTTGAGAGAGAAAATAGTGTGAATTGAAAACATTCCGGAGGTGAATCGAATGAAAGATAAAATCAAAATAGGAATCATAATCTGCAACCGCTATCGAACCTGCGCCGGCGGAAAATGCCTCAGGGCACTTTACAACAGGGAAGGGGCATTTAGCATCTACAAAGACCAGGAGATCGAGCTGGTTGGGTATACCAGTTGTGATGGGTGTCCGGGCGGTAATGTTGAATATGCTCCTGAGGAGATGAAAAAGAACGGAGCTGAGGTAATTCATTTAGCCACAGGACTGGTCGTAGGCTATCCGCCCTGTCCCCGCACAGCTAAATTTCGCGATTTCATTCAGGAAAAGTATAATATGAAGGTAGTAATTGGCACCCACCCCATTCCTCAGAAGTATTATATAACGCATATGAATTTAGGAACCTGGACTTCCGCGGAATGGCAGGAATTGACCCAGCCAACATTAAATGATGAGAAAATTCGTCTGGCTTATGATTGATAAATGTTGATTAGAACTGTCATTAAGCTAACATCAATTAAATCAAAAGTTAAAGTTAGTTAATTTACAGAGGGATGCACGGCTCGATGAATTGAGTAAGTACGGCCCGGATTCAATAGGGGAAATAATTTGCCCGACAATGGTTAAATTAATCAATCTTATTGATGGGTATCAGTTCTGTTTTTCGCCCGATTCTGAATCTGTGCTTTCGCCACCTGACCGAATATTTGAAAAAAGGGATGAACCAGATAAAAGCGATAATTATATCTTTTAAAGGAACAAAAAGAAAAGGGGTGAATCTTATCCTTTCGTGCAGCACTTCCCCCTGTAATGCCTCTAATATTATCTTATAGAATCCCACAATCAAAAAAGTGAGGATGGAAAAGACTGAGAAAAAGGAGGTAAAAAGTAATATCACGGAGAAAAATAAAGGATTGACAAATGGCTCAGCAAAGTAAGCAGGTTTGGACAGGTGATACCTTAAGATGGCCCAGCGGGTATGACGGTTGAAAAATACTCTGAAGGTGCGCTTGTTGTTGATACTGGTAACAAGATGTCTTGAAACTACTACCTTCTTGCCCATTTTCCTCATCTTTTCACCCAGAAGATAATCCTCAGCCAGGTGGTTTCTGACTGAGTGAAGCCCACCTAACTGCTCTAAATAGGATTTTCTCAAAAGCATTGATTTGCCCACGACTGTGGGATGATTGATAAGATTATATAATGAACAAACCCCGTTGATAACAAAAAAGTTGAGCTGCAGATTTTCTACCATTGCTGCCAGAGCATCATCACCCCTTCCTTTGATCAGATTGGAAACCAGACCTGTGTTCGGATCAGAAAAGCGCTTGACTATTACCCTCAAGTAATTTCTGTCAGGACGGATGTCTGCATCGCTTATTAATACAAGATCGTGACTTGCCTTGGATAACCCACCAGCTACATTGCTTACCTTTGGATTGTAGCCAAAGCCTGGGTCGCTCACGGCTTTTTTGACTGGAACCTGAGGATATTCCTTTATCAAAGAATCAACCAGTTCCACGGCCGGGTCCACCGGCGTTTCAAAGGAGAAGATGAGTTCATAGGCTGGGTAATCTAATTCAAAAAAGGCTTTGAGGTTCTTCTTCAGCTGGGGCTCAACGCCGGTAAGAGGTTTCAACACAGAGATTGGCGGAGTGAAGTCTGACAAGTCCTTTTCCTCTTCCTTCCCTTTTCTTACACTCCACCAGGTGATATAGTATTGAATGGCGCAAAAAACCGAGGTGATGATACAGAGAATAAACAGGATTTTGTTAATTAGAATCATAACAGTGTTTCAAGATTTATTCTATTTGTCTTGATTTCAGAGGAGATTTCCCCAAGGTCTTTAGTTGGATTATTTTCAGGTTTGAATATTTCAGTAGTCAAATTAATCAAAGAGAGTCTGTCCTTTTACCTTGGGTTGAAGGCTCGATCTCGGAATAAGGTAAATATTCTTCAGACAATTTCGAACCATCTAATTTAAGTCGGACGATCGTCCATTGAAGAGCGATTCTTCTTGATCGCTATGCGGACACAGATGATGATACCACCATACAGGATCACCGCTGTAATAATCATCATTAAAATAGCTGATAAAGGCATTATTTCTCTTTCCTTTTAATAAACATTAAAATTAGTCCCAGTATGGGCAAGAGGATAACAAACAACCATCCTCCTAAAAATTCTGCCAATCGGGGGAATCCGCCATAGGAGGATTTTATTCTATCCAGAATCTCCATTAAAACCAAAAAGAACAATACAATGGGAACAACGAACCTTATGAAGAAATCCCACCATTTGCCAACGGAGAACTCAGATAAGGAATTAACATATTCCCTTATCCTTCCCGAACCGTAAATCCAGCCGATCAGAATACACTCACCCATGCATATTATGGAAATGCCGAATTTGTTCATAAAGTTGTCCACGATATCCAACCATAGATATCCCGCGCCGAACGTTAAGGGAACCCCCAAGAGAAGTGCAATAGTCCCGACTGAAAGATTAGCAGTTCTATGTGATACTTTCCATTTATCTCTGACCCCGGAGGCAACAGCTTCCAGCAAAGAGAAAGCCGAATCGACTGCTAAGGTTAAAAGCATAATGAAAAACAAAACTCCGAATAAAGGCTGCCAGAAGGGTAGATTACTTATAATGTGAGGATAGGTAACGAATGTTAATCCTGGACCCGCAGCTACCACATCTGCTACTGGTTTTCCTAAAAGGTTAGCATAATAGCCTAATGCACCGAAGATAGCAAAACCTCCTAAGAATGAAGTTCCGCAGTTTGCCATGCTGATTATGAAGGCGTTGTTCACCAGATCCGATTTCTTGGGCAGAAAGCTGGAGTAGGCTATCATTATCCCGAAGCCGACTGACAAGGAGAAAAAGACCTGGGTGTAAGCAGCTAACCAGACTCCCGGTTTAAGCAGCTTGGCGAATTCTGGCTTTAAATAGAAGATCAATCCATCAACTGCTCCGGGCAGGGTTACTCCTCTTATTACGAAAACGATCAAAAGAAACCAGGGGATAAGAACCGTAGCATAGACCACTTTGCTAACCGTCTTTGCCCCTTTCCACACGGACAGGACTATAAATATCCAGCTCAAAACCAATCCCAGAAATATAAATCCCTTGATTCCTCCCATTGTAAGTGGACCTTTGGTTAGGCCAACGGTAGTGTTGAAAAATTCAGCCGTGTTTTCACCCCAGGCCTCAGTAACCGAAAAATATGCATAATTGAAGCAGTAGCTCATTATCACTGCATAGTAACAGACGATGAAGAAACCTACCAGGATTGCCATCCATCCGAACCATTCGAATTTTTTATTCGTTTTGTAAAAAGCTTCTGAGGCAGAACCCTGCATCTTATGGCCCAGTCCGAACTCCAGGATCATAAGTGGGATTCCTGCGGTGAAAAGAGCCACCAACCAGGCAACTAAAAAAGCACCCCCACCATTAGCATAGCAAATGTAGGGGAATCTCCAGATGTTACCCAAGCCGATAGCCGATCCGATAGCTGCTAAAACAAATGCAGTTCTTGAGCTCCAGCGATCACGTAGTTCCATTGAGACCTCCTGTGGATTAAGAAGTCATCTTTAAATTCTACTTAAACCGTTCATCCTGTATTAACCAGATCTAAGTCAAAGGAGCAAGTTAAGAATTTTGGTAAATATATTGCAAATAATCGCGAATGCAAGAAAAAAATGGTGGGATAAATACCGTCTTTTGGGGAAATTGCTTGACAAATCTGATTTTTTTTGTATGTATGATTTTAAATGGAATCTGTTAGTTCCACATTAGAACTTATTCAATCTTATGTCGGGGGGCTGCCTTTGGTTGTGGTTCTTCTGGCAACTGGAATATTTCTCACCATAAGATATAGATTTATCCAGATCAGAAGGTTCGGGCATGGAATGGGATTGATTTCAGGTAGATACGATGATCCCAAGGATGCCGGAGACATTACTCATTTCCAGGCTCTTTCGGCTGCTTTGTCCGCTACTATAGGAACCGGTAATATCGCTGGAGTTGCTACAGCCATTGCTGCTGGAGGACCAGCTGCAATTTTCTGGTACTGGGTTACCGGAGTTCTGGGTATGGTTAATAAATTTGCCTCTGCCATGCTGGGTTTGAATTACAGGGTTTTGCACAAGGACGGCTCTGCATCTGGCGGACCTATGTACTATCTGGAAAAGGGAATGGGTTTGAAATGGCTGGGATTTTTATTTGCCCTTTTTGGTGCAATTGCATCTTTTGGCATAGGGGATATGGTTCAGGCGAATTCGGTAGCCAAGCCGCTGGACGAGAATTTGGGAATTCCTACCTACGTTACAGGAGGAGTAATTGCCTTTCTGGTTGCTTTGGTGATCATCGGAGGAATCAGAAGGATTGGCAAGGTTGCCTCCAGAATCGTCCCCTTTATGTGTGTGCTTTACGTGGCAGGTGCTTTGATTATACTTATTGCCAATATAGATAAG
>SMTZ1_10008603_pt1 | contig 10184 bp, 17 predicted proteins | sample DeeMarSWOR136_30_FD_25667 | JGI IMG/M metagenome (IMG submission 25667) | reverse complement strand
CGATCGTTTACATTCAGGGATTGGCTATGATTCACCTGTAGAATATGAAAGAAAGTTGATTTAAACACTGTCCATTTTTATGGGGGAAGATCACGGGAAGAGACTGCGGGATTTTACGTTTAACGCTATGCTGGCTCGAAAGGCCTGCCACCCTCAGCTTACCTCCACGTTCGGCTCAAAAATATTTCAGAGTGAATAGGTGTTGTTTATGACTGAATGGTTTGAAAATGAATCATTTTGGAAAGAGACATATAATTTCTTATTCCCTGAGAAATTATTTAAAGAGACCAATGAGCAAGTTGAAAATGTTTTGAAATTAGTTGATTTCCATGGTTTGTCTGTATTGGACCTTTGCTGCGGGCCAGGCAGGTTTTCAAATGTTCTCGCCAAGAAAGGTTTTTCTGTAACAGGTGTTGATAGATCCCCATTCCTACTCGAGAAAGCAAAAGAAAAGGCAAAATCTGAAGGTGTGTCTGTTGAATGGGTTTTAGAGGATATGCGCCATTTTATACGACCGTTGTCATACGACCTTGTGTTGAACATGTTCACCTCCTTTGGATATTTTGATGATAAGAACGATGATTTGAAAGTCCTTGAAAACGTTTTCGTTTGCTTAAAGCCAGGCGGAATTTTTTTAATCGATGTAATGGGGAAAGAAAGGATAGCAAAAATCCTTCAATCCACGATATCAGAAGTATTAGATGATGGTACAATAATAGTACAGCGTCCTGAAATTTTCGATGATTGGACACGTGTGAGAAACGATTGGATAATAATAAAAAAGAACATCGCAAAAACATTCAAATTTCATCATACAATTTACTCTGGCCAGGAGCTAAAAGACCGTATGGAGTTAGTTGGTTTCGAAGCGATAAAACTATATGGAAATCTTGATGGAAGCCCCTACGATTCTAATGCACAACGTCTAGTAATTACAGGTTTAAAGCCCTCTAAGTAGATAATATGAAACCATAATTGCCGAACAACGGGCTGCAACCGATCACGTAAAAGCGGCGGCTGAGCCCGAGCGTTAGCCGTAGAAAAATAGTATATCTGCATATGGAGGATAGCATAAGTGGAAACCTTCATTGAATTGAAAGATTTAGTGGAAAATCCACGTTATCAATTGCAAAAACAAAAAATTCTATGCGATCTCAATGATGACATGATTGACATGCCTATTGTAGATCTCATCAACGGGTTTAACAAATTATCTTATTGTTTCACTCTACAAAGTTGTTATGGTCACTTTGTTTACAATGGTCAAAAAGATACTCATAACCTTGATCCTTTGCCGGTAAAAGAAATCATTACCAAAGTGGAATACAGGATTGCCTATGTTGCATTCTGCATAGAGAACAGTGCTTCAGGAAAGTGGTTGTTTGATGCATTAGAGGAAATCACAGCTATCGATTCGGAAAACGTCCAGTTCTGTTGTGCAGAATGGTTCTGGAAAAAGCAGGTCAATTCTTATGCATTGCAAGTGGAGCCGGATAGGTTCAAGCGCAAAGACACAGCAATAATTGATTTCAAGGAAGCTTTGCATATTGAAAAGGTACGAAATACATTTTTCATTCGGCTATATGAATTACTTGAGAATGCAAAATAAAAGTTAAATCGGCTAACAAGGCAAATGCAGCCGACGCAAGAATCCGCATGGCTGATTTGCGCTGTTATGTGTAAGAAAGGAGGTTCAGATGAAAAGTAATGAGTTAAATCCAGATCTATCAAAATTATTAAAGCATTGTATCGTATTAAGGTGGTTACTTGTTGCTGGTCTTATTTTTTATTTTTTTCTTTTATGGTTAGGTTATGGTCTTGCATCTAATCCACTTATGACTATTATCTTTCTCTTTTTGTTAGCCCTAAATGAACACACTGTAATGCTTCACAAAAAATTAATAGAGCTTTTTAGTAAAAATAGCACATAACTTCTGGCTTGAGCAGGACGCGCTATAGAACTGCGCGCCTCACAGCAGTCCGTTAGAGATAAAAAAAGGAATTATCAGATGACTATTGATGAAAACAAAAAGATTGTTCGTCGATACATTGAAGAATCAGTAAATATTGGAAATGTGGAAAATTTGGATGAATTTATTTCACCAGACTATATCGAAACACTGGATCCAAGTAAAAAAAAACTCGGGGTGGAGGGTGCCCGACAACATATTATGGCTGTTCGCCAAACTTTTCCTGATCTTCATTTGACAGTTGAAAAACAAATATCTGAGGGAGATTGGGTTGTAACATGTATCACGGCTCGGGCTACCCATCAGGGTGAATGGCTTGGTATTAAGCCAACTGGGAAAGAAGTTGAAATCACAGTTGTTAATGTAGACAAAGTAGTTAATGGCAGAATTATGGAGCACGGTGGTGCCGCCAATATGTTCGAGGCATTACTTAGTATCGGTGCCATTCAGGTTGTTTCTAAATGATGTTAAGCCTCTAACATCCGGCTGCAAGCGACGCGTTACCGCGCACCTGAGCTGGAACGTTATGCCAAGAAACTTATGCATTGATAAAAATGCAAAACTAATGTTTCGATCAATGGAGGGACATTAAATGGGCTTATTTACGCAATTGGAATTAAAAGACTCTATTGAAATAAAAACAACACCTGAAAAAATTTGGGATTTTTTTGTCAACCTTGATAAGAATTACAAATCCTGGCATCCCGAAGACCATATTCTATTCAAGTGGACTAAAGGTAAACCAATGGAATTAGGTTCGCAATTTTATGGCGAAGAAGTAATGGGAGGCAAAATTATTAAAGTCAAAGGTTTCATTTGTGAAGTAATTCCAAATAGAAAGAGTGTTTCTAAATATTCGTTTCCTTTATCATTAGTAGTTCCCAAGGTTGAAACGTTAATAGAACCTAAAGGTTCAAGTTCTGTTTTCACTGCGATAACCTATTTAAGAGCTGGTAATCTTTTTTATAAATTATCAAAAAAACACATGGAGAGACACGTTGATATTCATAAAAAACATGTAAGAGAAGAAGGAGAAAATCTTAAAGCTATTTTAGAAGAGTAAGCCCGAGAATCGAGTCCTTTGTTTTCGTTTCTCGCAGAATATCTGCCATTCATCAGATAATAATATTTTTATTTTTTTAGTAGGAAACGAGTGAAAAATTGGATAGCTTAATATGTATATTGAAAAAAATTATCGTTGATAGTCCTGGCATAACAATCGGCTTAACGGCAGACCACAGGGGCCGGGCTTTCGGGAAAGCCATGGCAAATTTAGCAGTTTTTTATATTTTAGCAATGCTGTGGAATCCCCTGTGGCTGGTTAGCCGCAGCGTTCTGCACGAGAGAATACAATGAAACTTCATGGCAGCATATCTTTCGGCAATCTTCGCTATGCCAAGGGTGATGATGTTCCGTGGTACGAGGTCTATCCATTCTTTCTCGTCCACATGCTCTTGTTTGGTTTTGGTGGTTTCTTAATTGCTTACGCCGACGATAATCCATCCGTACTCTTTCTTTATTTGAGCGGTGGCTTCGCGATTATGATATACATAGTGTTATATCTGTCAATATTCGGCCGCGATGAAGTGAAATGGATGTTCATCAATGCTGCCCTCGGTGTGGTCGGTATCTATACGCAAATCGGTTGGATATTATCGTTGTTCGGTAAAGAAATCAGTGATTACCGAGCTCACATACACGTCATCCCTTTTCTATATTTCGTGCTCTACACCTTTCTCCTTAGAAATGCAGTTCTCGACATTACTCACTCGCGAGAAGACCACAAGAAGAAAAAACGTGTAGAGTACTGCTATGTTGCAGTCCTAATGGCGTGCTATATAATCTCTTACTTCCTCGAAAGGTAAATGATCAGAAATGTGAAACCAACGGATGGACTGTATCATGAGATAGCCGCGCCTGACAGCACGGCTCCTCCGAAACGGTCATACGAGTCGTTATACGACCTCTCGAATGAGTACTGCAGCATTTTCATAAGATCAATAATATTAAAACAGGAGAGATATGATGAAAAAACAATTTATAACGATTTCTATTGTTTTGCTTTTCTCACTTGGTTTTTCGGACAGGGGGGCATCTCAAGAGATTACATCAACAGATTATGATGCGGTGAAAAAAACGATCGAACAATCGATCGGCTGGGCCATAGAGAAGGATTTTGATGCCATGTTCCGCCTATGGGACGACAATATGTTTCATTTCTGGCTGTTTTCAGACAGCCTGGTGGTCGGCCTGGATAATTTTAAGATTTATGCCGAACAGTGGAAGGATCCTGATTTCCGTGGAACCCGCTTTAAATTTAAGGACCTACGCATAATTTTTTCCAGCTCCGGAGATGTAGCGTGGTATTCTTGCTTTCTCGATGATTGCGGTTCCTATAAGGGCAGGGAATTCTGTTTGGAAAACGTTTTTCAAACCGGTGTTTTGGAAAAAAAAGACGGCCGGTGGACCCATGTTCTGATGCACGGATCATATCCCGTCGATAAGATACCCGAAAATTATGTCAGGAGATTTTATTCGAACCTGTTTGAAGAAAAGGAATAATTGTGAAAGTTGAAGAACAAAAGAATTATCAACCAAAAGCATTTTGTATAACAAACAAATGAACTCGGACTGGCTAAAAGCGATTGCGCTTTCAGCCATCCGGTTATTTTCACCATTAAAATGAGGGCAAAGTATATAATGAAAAAAAACATCATTCTATCAGCTACTATTTTTCTATTATGTCTTGCTGTAATTTATATTTTAAATACCAGAGGCAGCTATTCGGATTTATATAACAAATTGGAATTGCAGCAAAGAGAAATAAAAGATTTAACATTGAAATTGAGGCAATTAAAAGAAGTCAATGAAAAAAGAAAGGCAAGAATAGAACAATTAACTAATGGATATCCGACTGGTATATGGGAGAGTGATAATAATGCTGGAAGAATTGTTTTTAAGGAAGAAATTAAGAATCCAACATTAAATAAAATAATTTCAAGACTTAATGAAATTAACAAATCATACGAAGAACCAATTATTAATCTATTAAAGCGGAATAAAAACAATGTGTACCTAACTGTTAGCGATTCTGAACAATTAACTGAACGAATGGGATCGGCTGGTGCAAAGTGCTATTTAGGCGAAGTCGTTTATTCAATTACATCCATTGATGGAATTGACGCTGTTATATTTGAATTCGAAAAAGGTTCACATGCAGCTCCAGGCAAATATAGCCGAGCTGACTTTGAACCCTAAAATAATTCTAACATTTGCATTAAGTCGGATTTGGCTATAAAAGAACCAAGCTGCTTATACAAGGCGTTAGGTCACAAAATTCCAAAATTGTTAGGAGTATTATGACTATGGAAGTCCTTATAGCGTTGTTGATTGCCTTATTTATTGGCATAATCATGTTCAAATTTTATGGGCACCTCGTATGGCCTAAATGGAAAGCATATGGAAAGCTTATTACATATATTATTATTTCTATAATTGGAACATATTTTATTGGAATACTATTTTATATTTACGTTCTTGGTTATCCTTTTTTTGCATTATTTGTTCATATTTATTGGTGTAAAAAATATGGTATGGATTGGAAAAATGTAGATAAAGAAAAATATATAGAATCTCAGAAAGAATGGTATAATTCCATCGCAAAAAGGCTTATAGGAATAATAAATAAGTCAGATTAAATACTCTTATGCCATTAAGAGGCTTTGAAGAAGCTCCTAAAACATTCTGGAAATTTTATAAAAGATTCAAGGATTATGAAATCTCAGGAAAACCAGATCATGAGGAAAAATCAACGATACAGTCGATATTAAACCAAATACAATCAACCTAACCCGTCGCTTTACCGGAATGGCTACAAAACTGCCAGCCGGTAAGCTTATCGTTATAAAAAATAGGGAGAAAAGATATGAGTGAAAAGAATATTGGTATGAAAATAGATTTGGTAGGAGCGGTAGTCACCTTTATGGTGTTTGTTCTGTTAATACTCTTCTGGGGTGAACCAGATATTCATGATGCAATTATCCATAATCTTATGAATGGAGCAGAAACTCAAGTCCAGACATCAATACAAAAATAATTATGTATCTGAGCGCGTGTAATTCCCTTTAGTTCTCTGGGCGCTAGAAAAAATTAAGAAATTTTATTTCCCCTAGAATTATATAATCTGTCATCAACGTGACAGGCTACTATCTTGATGTATCTGTCTTGCAGGGTTCGCGCTATATTTACATCTAAAACCTTATGGTGGTAGGCACCGGCTGCCCGTTAATTCATTGTTATATGAATGTCGCAAATGTAAAGGAAGGTTTATGGCAGACACATATGAAAATTTCAAACAACTTTCTGCTGTTGAGAAGGAAGATATTGATTACAAAATATATACTGAGGATGCTAAATCGAGAATTGCGGTAGTCGCCCCTCATGGTGGTGGTATAGAGCCAGGCACTTCTGAAATTGCACGATCTATTTCAAATGGCAAGTATAATTGTTATTGTTTTGAAGGAGTCAAGAGCTCGAGGAATAAGGAACTTTTACATATTACCAGCACAAGTTTTGATGAACCTAATTGCATTAAAGTGTGTCAAAGCGCTGAGACTGTTTTAACTATCCATGGCGTAGAGAGTGATGGAGATATAATTTTTGTTGGTGGTCTCAATAAAGAACTTAAAAGCGTAATGATCGAAAAATTATTAAAAGAAGGTTTTAATGTAAAATTAGATACAACATGGCATTCAGGTCAAGACATTGAAAATTTGTGTAACATGGGTACTATGCAAAAAGGTTTACAGCTAGAAATTTCAAGCGGGTTGCGAAAAAGAATGTTTAAGGGATTAAATCGTAAAGATCGAAAATTTATAACTGAAACTTATGACAAGTTAATAGAATCAGTTCGATTCGTTTTGGATGAATTCGAAAGAGGTAAATTATCCGGGTAACCTGCTCTTGCGGCGGATCAGCGGTGCCACCCGCTGAAAAACACGTTATGCCCCAAAAATAAAAGGAGAAATTATGTCAAAGATATTTGCTCAGCCAATTCAAAATCTTCCCGAAGCAAACATCCCAATCGAAGGGATTAAAGCATATCTTTCACAATCTGATACACACCAGATCATTTTTATGGAGTTCGAAAACGACATCGATCTATCTGAACACAGTCATGCTGCACAGGTTGGTTTTGTATTAGAAGGAAAAATTGAACTGGCAATTAACGGCGAGAAGAAAGACTATATTAAAGGTGATCGCTATTACATTCCAGGTGGAGTTCCACATTCTAGTAAAATTTATGCTGGCTATGCAGATATATCTTTTTTTAATGACCCTGAAAGATATGCTAAGAAATGATTAATAAAAATAGACATAACATCGGGTTGCACAGGAACGCTGAAAAATCTTCGTATCCTGTGAAACAGGGCGTTGTGCTTAAAGGAGGGAAAATGATGATTACAAGAGGAATCGTTTCAATTAGCTTAATTGTTCTTGGATGCCTGTGTCTCATAGGATATTCAAAGTGCACTATTGCTGAGGAGCCATACGTCATGTCTGAGACTAAAGGGAATGTGACAGAAGCAAAAGACAGCAAATCATCGAAAGATGTGTCCGCTTACCCTGTTATCGGCCATCTCAGAACAAAAAACAAGTTCATCACGATTCAAACAGGTCCTAATGGTCCTCTTTACACGGTCGAAGCAAAAGATGGTAAAATCCTTGCAGTAAATCTCCCTGCCGAAAAACTCTACGCAGAGTTTCCGGAATTGAGGAAGGTTTTGGAGCAGGGCATAGCTATTGATGATGCGAGCATCCGCTTAAGAAACAAAGAGGGCTTAACACCCATTATCATTCATAGAGAGATACAAAAATAAAAAGATAAAGTATAACCTGTTGCTTTACCGGTCTGGCTACAAAACTGCCAGCCGATAAGCTTTTCGTTAAGCAACGAAATCATTTAGGAGAAACGAATAATGGTTAAAGAAGAAATCCCAATCGTTCCTGTGACACCAAACCTTGAACTTCTTTACACTTCAAGAATAGAAATAGATGGACCTCTGTCATTAGGAAATGCGCCTTATGGCGAAAGACGCATAATAAGAATAACAGGTGGGGCTTTTTCCGGCTCCCGATTATCTGGTCGGATATTACCTGGAGGCGCGGACTGGCAAATTGTCCGCAGTGACGGGATTGCTGAGCTTGAAGCCCGGTATACCTTAGAAACCCACGACGGTGCCCTGATTTACATAACCAACTGGGGCTATCGACATGGGCCACCCGAAGTAATTAACAAACTCAGCGCAGGCAGCAAAGTTAACCCTCTGGAGTATTATTTTCGTACGACACCAAGATTTGAGACTGGTTCAGCAGAATATGCTTGGGTTAATGGCATTATTTCTGTTGGAGTCGGTGAAAGACGAGCTAATGACGTAATCATCACAGTATATGAAGTGAAATGAATTGCCTAACAACAGCTTGCACGCTGACTTGGTGGGCTCAGGCGATTTTTTGAAACACCTGAGTTTATTGATAACTGTAAATTTTATATACTCCGAACAAATCCTCCCACCAGGCAGGTAAAACGAGCGTAGGGGATTAAAATTAAATTTCAAGCAATACAATAAATCATCATTCATTTTGAAAGTTGGATATGGAAATTAGAAAGGCCAATCGAAGCGATCTTGACGGGATTCTTAAGGTATACGAATCAGCCCGACAGTATATGCTGGAACATGACAATCCGAATCAGTGGGTTGATGGCTACCCCGATGAAAAAATAATATTAATGGATATTGAAAATAACCATCATTTTATTTGTGTTGATGGCAATCGATTACTTGGTTGTTTCGCATTTATTAAGGGAGATGATCCGACATATAAAGAAATCGTCAAAGGAAAATGGCTTGACGATAATCCATACGCAGTAATTCACCGGATAGCGATCCTTGAACATGGCAAAGGAATCGGATCAATTTGTATTGATTGGTGTATCAGTCGATACAAAAATATCAGAGTAGATACTCATAAAGATAATATTTCAATGCAAAGACTTCTGATTAAAAAAGGATTTAAATATTGTGGTGTGATATATAATCGATGGGGCGATGAGAGGTTTGCTTTTCAGAGAGTATAAACAAAGTGTAAATAATAATAAAATTATCAGCCCCCAACCTCTGGGTCAACAAGTACCAGCTTTTCCGCTGTGCCATAAAGCTGGTCTGTTACCCAGCCCGATGGACCGGCATAAATACGTTAAGGAGGCAATATGGCGGATAAGAACGGCACTGCGGTACGAGTCGAGATAGTTGAAATAATGGGTAGTGGGAAGTGCCCCTCTGGATTCGAGGTCGGACGCACCTGGATAGTATCTGACGGACTGTGTCCTGAGGGCATGTGCGCATGGGCTTTCAACGCAATACTTCCGTTTATCACCACGCTACGCTTCGATGGACGATTTCCTTGGCGTGAGGAGCCGCTAGCCCGCGTCTGCTGTCCCGACGCCGACAATCCGGTCGTCTTTCAACTGACTCCTGAATCCTAGTAGTGAAGTGACAACTCGGGCTGTTGTTGTCCAACCATCGGCTTGCGGCGACTAGCACAAAAGGCGTGCCAGCGCCTAAGCCGTGACGTTAGAAATGAAAATAAACTATAAACAAAAGAAAGGGGTGTATTTTCATGAGTGATGAAGATTTAAAAAAACGAATTGAGGAACTGGAAAATAAACTAGGGATGCTTGAGGATGTTCATGCTATCAGAAGGCTGCATCATTTGTATGGTTACTTTCTCGACAAATGCATGTACGATGAAGTAGTGGATTGCTATGCGGATGATTGCGAGTTTCATTTCTTCGGGGGTATCTTCAAAGGCAAGGCCGGTATCCAGCGCGCTTATTGTGATGGTTTCAGAAAACGTTTTACCGGCGGCAAGAATGGCCCCGTATTTGGTTTTCTTCTTGATCATCCTATGATGCAGGATGTTATTGATGTAGAACCTGATAGGAAAACGGCCAAAGCCAGGATTCGCTGCATGATGATGGCAGGTACTCATTATGAAAAGGATCCAAGACCGACCGTCGTGGCAAGTCAGTGGTGGGAAGGCGCTCTTTACGAAAATGTGTATGTACGTATTGACGGTGTTTGGAAAATAAAGATACTCAATTACCGTCCGGTCTGGCACGCTACCCATGAAAACGGATGGGCCTATACTCCT
>SMTZ1_10011581_pt1 | contig 10187 bp, 7 predicted proteins | sample DeeMarSWOR136_30_FD_25667 | JGI IMG/M metagenome (IMG submission 25667) | reverse complement strand
CACCGGGGAGTGGATGATATATTTCACGGAGTCCTTGGGCATGATCGGGATGTAGTCGTAGATGCGGCGATTAGCGCCTGGGGTTTTGAACATGGAGAACTTCTCGCCGAGCTGGCCGCTGTACATCATGGGGGGAAACTCCTCCATACCCACGACGTGCTCGCCGCATTGGACATTCTCCCTGGTGGCGTAGAAGGGTGGGGAGGTCTGGGCGGCGGCGAACATCTCACAGATGGCCAGGGCTTTATCCAGCGGCTTGATGCCGTTGGGCTTGGTCAGCGAGTACTTGATGCCGACGGGCTTTCTTTCGAACTTGAACTTTTCGAATATGGAGTAGTCGAGCATTCTTAAAACCCTCCTTTAGCTTAACGATTCTTAACCTTCTGCCTCAGGTCGTTGAAGAGTTTATCAACGCGTTTCTTGTGTTCTTCGCCGGTGATTTCGTCAGAGGCCAGTTGCCACCTCATCTTTCCTAGGTTTTTCAGGAGTTCGTCTAGCTTATTCCAGGGGATGGAGATGATGACTAAGCCCTCGGGGAAGACCTTGAGGGCGCGCATGCCCAGACTGATGCCGGTGATGGTGAGGTTCATCTCGCCGCTTAAGACAGGATAGATGTAAATCCAGGCGCAGGCCGCTACCGAGGTGCCCCTGGCTGACCACATATCGCCAGAGGACCAGTTAAGGGCGCGCAGGATGTGGTAGGCCTGGCCCGCGTTGGCCGTGAAGACGACAACGTCGGGATCAAAAGTCAGCTGGTCAACAGACGAGAAGGCGACGTAGCCGACCGAGCCCTTTACCATCTTGGGTAGGAATTGATAAAGCTTACGGTTGGCCCGGGCTTCCTCGAAGAGCTCGTCGGCCTCTCCCACCAGACCCCCGACCAGCATTGGGTCGGGGTCTTCCATGCCCAGTATGAACGGCTCGATGCATTTGAGGTCTTCTTTTTGAACGTAGAAGGGAGGGCTGGTCTGGGCTTCCTTGAACATTTCGCAGAAGGAGAGCCTTTTATTGATTCTCTTGGTGCCATCGGGTCTGACGGAGAGGAACTTGACGCCGACGGGCTTCCTTTCCAGTTTGAGCTTGTCGAGTGTGGCGTAGTCGCGCGTTTTAGCAGTCATAGCAACCCCCTTATCGCGGAAGCGTTCGTCGGGCTGATTTTAGCAGTTAATGGTTCGGGGCGCAATGAGGGGCGAGATTTGGCGCAAAGGCATCAGGGTTATTGCCAAGCTGAGGAGTTTGTAGTAATATCACGGCTAGTCGGGCTGGCTGACTGAAAAATTCTTAAGGAGTTGCCACCATGAATCTAGAACATCTATTGACCGATGAAGACCGCCAAATCCGGGAGGCAGTAAGGGATTTTACCAAGAAGGAAATCATACCCAATGCCAAGAAACTGGAAGCGGACTACAGTCTGGTTGAGGCAGTTCATCAAAAGCTGGTTGGGGAGATGGCACCAATACCGCCCTGGGCATTATCTGTGAGGAGCTGGCCAAGGGTGATGGGGGGATAAGCCTATCGGCTGGTATCAATTGGGGCATTAATCTTAAACCGGCCATAGTGGTCAAAAACAAGACGGTTATGGACAGGTTCATCCCCAGTTTTTGCAGCGGCAGGTTAACCTATACCTGCCTTTCGATGACCGATGAAGCTGGAGGCGCTGATTCAGAAAACCCTCTGCTTGCCGGCGGCGGGATTAAGACCACGGCCAAGCTTGAAGGCGATGAATATGTCATAAACGGGAGCAAGGCCTGGCCGACTCATGGCGGGATTGCGGAAAGCTATTTGACCGTATGCACCACTGACCCTAAAGCGGGAGATGAAGGTGTTGCCCTGATATATGTTCCCAAGGATACCCCGGGGCTAACCTTCGGCAAGCCGGAGAAGAAGATGCTATTCAAGACGTCGATAAACAGCTCGGTACATTACGATAATGTCCGGGTGCCCAAGGAATACCGGCTAGCTGGTCCCGGTATGGATGCTAATGTTTACCATTTCCTGGAATCGGGGACCGGGTGGCATTCGTCAACGATGGCCTTGGGCATTGCCGAGCGTGCTTTTGAGATTGTGCTGGACTATACAGGAACTCGCCAGGGCGGCTTTAAACCGGTAAGGCAGCACAGCATAGTGGCCGGGATAATCGCCGATATGGCCATTGGCCTGGATATGATGAGGGCCAGCATTTACAACCTTGGTTACATGATGGATCATCTTGACATATACGGTCCGCCGTGGTCACCGGCGTTCATATCTAAGGCGGCGGCTACCAGAGTCTTTGCCTCTGATAAGGCGGTGGAGATAGTTAATAAAGGTGCTGAGCTACTGGGCTCGATGGCGATTTCCGAGGACTTCCCCTATGAGAAGTGCCTGAGGGACGCTAAGGTGACCCAGCTCTGGCTGGGGGGACAGCAAATCTGCCGCTATCGCGTTGCCAGAGGTTATTACGACCTTAAGAACTGGGCTTAGGTCAATTCGGCATGGGGAAGATTAGGTGATTGGGATTTAAGAGTACTAGGGGTATAACAGCAGCTAACTTTGTGCTATAGCCATCTAGAGGCCAGCTGCGGCTAGGATATCAGGGACGACTTCCTCTTTGCCGATAGCCATAATGTGCACGCCGTCGCAGAGGGAGTCCTTTTTCAGGGTGGCAATCATGCGGCCGGCGATTTCAATACCCTTGGTAAGCATCTCCTCTTTAGGTGCTGCCGCCAGTTCATCAATCATGCTTTGCGGTACAAATATGCCTGGGACATTCTCGGTCATAAACTTGGCCATTCGGGCTGAAGAGAGCAGGATTATCCCGGCCAGTATCTTAACCGGAAACTGACGGGCTTGTTTCATGAATTTGGCAAAATTATCCAAGTCGTAGATTCCCTGAGTCTGGAAAAATTCGGCGCCCGCCTCTATCTTCTTCTCGAATTTAATGAGCTGGGGCTCAAGCGGTTGGGCTTCTGGAGTAACGGTGGCACCAGCGCAGAATTCCACCGCTCCGTCGAGGTCGTTGCCCCCTAGGTCTTTTCCCGATTCCATGAGCCGAATCGTCTTCAGCAGCTGCAGGGAATCGAGGTCAAAGACCCCTTTGGCCTCTTTGTGGTCGCCCACGGGGACGGCGTCACCGGTGAGGCAGAGCACGTTGTTTATGCCCCTGGTTGAGGCCAAAAGTAGCTCGGCCTGGAGGGCTAGGCGGTTACGGTCGCGGCAGGTCATTTGCAGGATAGGCTCACCGCCCTTTTCCTTAATAGCCAAGCAGCCACCGATGGAAGGGAAGCGCATTACCGAACTCTGGTGGTCAGTAACGTTAATCGCATCCACCTTATCTTTGAGAAGGTCGATATGGTGCAGTACTTTTTCTAGGTTGGTTCCCTTGGGAGGGGCCACCTCACTGGTAATGACAAATTTGCCGGAGTTGAGCACATCTTTAAGGCTGGCTGTCATTTTCCTAACCTCCTCCTATGAGATTTTGGCTGTTCTCGGCCTAGGCGATGCCTGAAAGTTGTGGGGAGGCTGGTACTTTCGCATCAAATCAAGTCGCTTTTGGGCCTTGAGTCGCTCGTAGATAAGCGTCCAGGCACAATCCTTCTCTTTATCTACCTCGCACTTGCCGTTATTTGTGCCACCACAGGGGCCGTTAACCAGACCTTTGTGGCAGGCGGTAATGGGGCAGATGCCCGCGGTTTCGCCAATGACGCATTGCCCACACTGGGCACAGACCTCGCGAAAATAGCCCGGGCTATCCTCGACGCCGATGAACAAGGTATCCAGAGCTGGGATAACCGGGCGGTCAATATAGGTACTCACCGTATGTACACCGAGGGCGCAGCTCATTATTAGGACACAGTTCGAATTCTGAATGGCTCGGTTATTCTCCTCGATGGCTAGCTCGGACATTTCATCGCAGGCGATGGGGATAACTGTCCAGCCCGTGACCAGCTTGTCTATCTCCTGTAGCTGGCTCTTCATCTCCTGTACCTGGTCGATGCCGCCGGTCTTGGTCATGGTGGCGCAGGTGCCGCAGCCAATGATAAAGACTCTATCCAGGCCGGTCAGCTGCTCTTTTATTTCTTCGAAGGTTTTTTGCCTCGTTATCGATTTCATAATAAACCTCCCTCTGGGTAACTAAACTTCCAGGTCACACCTGAGACAGCGCTTAGCTTCCTGTTGGGCCTTCTCTTCAGAGAAACAAAGCTCTATCTCGTCAAAGCTTGTTTTCCTTTTGCGGACGGGCAGGGTGGGCACGGCCACTCTTGGCTGTGCTTCCCAGGCTTCCTCTATGTCTGTCGCTGCTACCTCTTCACTAACCTTGGCTTTGAGGTCGTACATCTCAACCCGGGAGGTGTCGGCTCTGAGGTATTTATCTATAGAGATAGCTGCCCTTCTTCCAGCGGCAATGGCGTCTATTACCATACCCGGCCCGGTAACGAAGTCACCACCGGCAAAGATGCCGCTGATGTTAGTCGCCAGGGTATTACTATCGACGACCAGGGTCTCCCAGCGAGTACGCTCCAGAGCACTGTCAGCAGGCAGGAAAGAGAGGTCTGGCGCCTGACCCACGGCAGCGATAACGGTATCAGCCTCAATAAAGAACTCCGAGCCGGTAATGGGAACGGGTCGCCTGCGGCCGCTCTGGTCGGGTTCACCGAGCTTCATCTTGATGCATTGCAGGCCGGTTACCCGCCAGTTATCGACACCTATTCGGGTGGGACTGATCAAGAAGCTGACCTCCACGCCCTCGTCAAGGGTTTGGTCGTATTCGACCTCGGTAACTGGCATCTCATCCCGGGAACGGCGGTAGTATATCATAACTTCCTCGGCACCGAAGCGGAGAGCCGTGCGAGCCGCATCCAGAGCTACATTGCCGCCGCCGATGACGGCTGTTCTGCGGCCGACCTTGACTTCTCGGCCCAGCTTTACGTCTCTTAAGAACCTCAGTCCATAGTAGAAGCCTTCAACGTCCTCCAGCTCACCGGGCACGCCGATACGCTGGCTTCTCTGAGCACCAGCGGCGATGAATACGGCGGCAAAGCCATCTTTTTTCAAGTCTTCCACGGTGAAGTTAACGTTAATCGGGGTGTTATAGCGTATATCAACCCCTTTTTTGGCGATATAGTCAATCTCCTTGTCGATAATAGCCCTGGGCAAGCGGAACTCGGGAATGGCCACCGAAAGCATACCGCCGCCCAAGGGCAGGGCCTCAAAAACCGTGGTGGGGTAGCCTATCTGGGCTAGGAAGTAGGCGCAGGAAAGCCCGGTAGGCCCCGCCCCGACGACAGCCACCCGCTGGCTTTGGGTTTGAGGGAACGGTTCGGGATCCTCGGTCACATTATCGAAATACCAGTCGGAGGCGAAGCGTTTCAAGGCTCTGATAGCCACGGAGTCATCCAGTTCGCCACGGCGGCAGCGGAATTCACAGGGATGGCTGCATATGCGGCCGCAGATAGCCGGGAACGGGTTGCGCTCACGTATAGTCTCCACAGCCTCTTTATATTCGCCAGCGGCGATATGGGCCACGTACTTGGGAATATTGATGCCTGCCGGGCAGGTATGCTGGCAGGGGGATATCATCAGCGTGTCGCAAGCAGCCGCCGGACACTGCTTCTCCTTGATATGGGCGTCGTACTCATCCCTAAAGTATTCAATGGTGGAGAGCACGGGGTTGGGTGAAGTCTGGCCGAGCCCGCAGAGCGAGCACTCCTTGACGGTTACGGCGATGGCCAGCAGGGTGTCGATATCGGTCTCGGTGCCCTTGCCTTCCGTAATCCGGGTCAGGATTTCTAGCATATGCCTGGTGCCTAGGCGGCAGGAGGTGCATTTTCCGCAAGACTCGGCTTGGGTGAAGCTAAGGAAGTAGCGGGCCACGTCCACAATACAGGTTGTCTCGTCCATGACCACCATACCGCCAGAGCCCATTATCGAGCCCAACTCGGCCAAGGACTCGTAGTCTACGGGGCGGTCGACAAAGCGGGCTGGGATACAGCCGCCTGAGGGCCCGCCGGTCTGCACCGCTTTGAGCCGTTTGCCTCGCGGGATGCCGCCGCCAATCTCGTAGATAATATGGGAGAGGGGAGTGCCCATGGGCACCTCCACCAGCCCGCTGTTGGCGATTTTGCCGGTGAGGGCAAAGACAGCCGTGCCCTTACTCTTCTCAGTGCCGATGCCGGCAAACCAGCTAGCCCCCCTTTCAATGATGACCGGTATGGTGGCCAGAGTTTTCACGTTGTTGATATTGGAGGGCTTACCGTCCAGCCCCGACTGGGCGGGGAAAGGGGGGCGGGGGCGGGGCATGCCCCTGCGGCTCTCGATAGAAGCAATAAGGGCGGTCTCCTCGCCGCAGACGAAGGCGCCAGCCCCTTCCTTGATATGCACGTTGAAACTGAAACCGGAGCCCTGTATATCACTGCCTAAAAAGCCTCTCTCTTGGGCCTGTTCAAGGGCTGTTCGGAGGCGGCTTACCGCTAGGGGGTACTCGGCGCGGACATAGACATAACCCTCGCTGGCGCCGATGGCATAAGCGCCGATGGTCAGCCCCTCGATAACGGAGTGGGGGTCTGCCTCCAGGATAGAACGGTCCATGAAGGCACCGGGGTCGCCTTCATCGGCGTTACAGATCATATACTTAGGTGAGCCCTGGGCGTTGCGGCAGAATTCCCACTTCATCCCGGTGGGAAAACCGGCTCCACCACGTCCCCTCAGCCCTGAATTCTTTACCTCGGCGATGACCTCCTCTGGCGTCATCTGGAAGAGCACCTTGCGCAGGGACTGGTAGCCGCCGTGGTCAATATAGTCGTCAATCCTCTCTGGATTTATGTGGCCGCAGTTACGCAAGACGACCCGTCTCTGCTCCTTATAGAATTTAATATCCGCGTAACGCGGTATGGCCTTACCGCTGACGGGGTCGCGGTAGAAGAGGCGCTCCACAGGCTTGCCGTCACGCAGGTGGGAGCTGACAATCTCAGCTGCATCCTCGGGCTCGACGTGGGTGTAGAATATTCCGTCGGGCTCGATGACGACGTTGGGGCCCTGCTGGCAGAAGCCGTGACAGCCCGTAAAATCAATCTCGGCGCCCTTGACGCCTTGCTTTACCAGCTCGCTTTTGAGTGCCTCAAAGACAGCGTCGCCCCCGCCGGAGACACAGCCTGTGCCCCGGCAGACAAAAACGGTACGCTTTTTATGTCCGTTGCCCTTCATTTTTTCCGCCTGCCTTCGAACAATCTGGCCACTTTCTTAGGGTTCAAATTGCCGTGCGTTTCCTGGTTGATGACGATGTTGGGAGCTAGAGCGCAGACACCGATGCAGGCGACCGTCTCCAGGGTGTATTCTAGGTCAGCAGTGGTCTCGCCCTCTTCCAGCCCCAGCTCTTGTTTTACTAGTTTCAATATTGTTTTACCACCTCGCACATGACAGGCCGTACCCCGACATACCCTGACGACATTCTTACCCCGTGGCTCGGTATAAAATTGGGTATAAAAGGAGATTACCCCCTGCACCTGACTGGGAAACAGGCCCAAGGCGCTGGCGATGCGTGGTATTGCCTCAGGGGGGATATAGCCCACCGTCAGCTGGACATCATGCAGAAGAGGTATAAGCCCCCATTTCTGCCCCTGATAGTTAGCTAGAATAGCTTCAATTTTCTTCAGATCAGCTTTGCTAACTTTCTTGGATCTAGCCATTATGCCTTAATCCTTTCCAGCCTAACCGCGCAGCTTTTGAGAAAAGGAGCCTTAGACCGCGGGTCTATTTTGATGTCGAAGAGCTCGTTTATCGGGCTCTCTGGAAACGAGATAGGCATGAAAAGCAGACCAGCGGGTAACGAGTCGCTTACTTTTACCCTGGTGGTTATTTCGCCAACTGATGAGACTACCTTGACCGGGTCGCCATCGTGCACGCGCAAGCGTTTAGTATCATCCTGGCTGATTTCTACCCAGGGATGGGGCGAAAATTGCTGAAGCCGTGAGGCCCTCAGGCTCCTGGTGCCACTGCCAAAGTGGTGCAGTATGGAGCCAGACAGCAAGGTCAGCGGGTAGCCGTCAGCGGATATATCGGTTGGCGGGGTATACTCAGTCGGGGAAAGGCGCCCAAAGCCGCTGGGGAAGGGGCCTTTATACAGGCGCTTGGTTCGTACACTATCACTCTCCAGTTCAGCCCAATCCACGTCCTCCTTTTCCAAGTCGGCAGAGGCTGGGCGCTGATAAAAAGGAACCAATTCTTCGATCTCATTCAAAACCTCTTGGGGGGAGGAATAGGGCATCGGCTGCCCCATCTTCTCGGACAACCGGAGAATTATCTTCCAATCTGGTAAGCACTGGCCCATTGGTTCAAAGGCCTTTCTGGCTGGCTGAGTCCTGCCTTCAAAGTTGGTGAAGCTACCCTCCTTTTCCGCGAAACTAGCTGAGGGTAGGATTACGTTGGCTAGCCCAGCCGTTTCGTTGAGGAACATATCAGCGACAACAAGAAATTCGAGGGAAGCCAGGGCCTTTCTCACTAGAGAAGGATGGGGGAAACTGGAGGCGGGGTTTTCGCCGACAATTAACATCCCTTTAAGTTTTCCTGCTTGAGCTTGTTCAATCATCTCTACAGCCGATAGTCCGGTGCTGTCTGGCAGGCTGCTTCCCCACCGCTTTTCAAGGTCACTCTTAGCCTGCTCGTCATCCAGACTCTTATACCCTGGTAGAAAATCGGGTAAGCTACCCATATCACAGGCCCCTTGGGCGTTGTTTTCCCGTTGCAGGGCAAAGATGCCTCCTCCCCGACGCTCGATGTTCCCGGTCAGCATGGCTAGATTAGCCAGCGCCATTACGCTGTCTACTCCGTTAACATGCTGGGTGATTCCATTCCCATACACAATGGAAGCCCACTCTGCCTCAGCTAGGGTACGAGCCGCAAGTTGGATATCCGGCATTGGGATGCCAGTTACTTTTTCTACTCGTTCCGGGGTATACGACTTTAAGCTTTGGGATAGTTCATCGAAGTTGTCCGTTTTGCGAGCTACGAATTCCTCGTCAAACAGGCTTTCTTCGATAATCACCCTTGATAAGCCATTTAGTAGGGCTATATCTGTGCTCACCTTGGGTTTCAGCCAGATATGAGCGAAAGGAACCAGCTTAGTGGGACGCACGTCAATCAATAACAGCTTAGCACCGTTATATTTAACAGCGCGTTTTATGGCGTAACCCACCGCTGGTGCTGAGACTACTGGGTTAGCCCCGATAACCATTATTGCTTCTGAGTTCTCCAGTTCTGCCAAGGAGTTTGTTGTCCCTGGAAAACCAATAGACCGCCCTAAACCAACCCGGCTGGCAGACCCATACATTCGGCTGCCATTATCGATATTGTTGGTACCTAAGCTCACCCGGGCAAACCTCTGCAGCAGGTAGTTCTCTTCGTTTGTACATTTGGAGGAACCGAGCACGGCCAAGCTGTCGGCACCATGCTCCTCTTTTAATCTTGTAAATTCAGCGACTACCCGTTCTATGGCCTCTTCCCATGACGCTTTTTGAAAATCGCCGTCCATCTTAACTAAAGGACTGGTTAACCTTTCCGGGCTCTGTATGAAATCGTAGCCGTAGCTCCCCCTGGCGCAGAGCGTGCCGTGATTAACCGGGCTTTCGCCTGGTTTAACTCTCACTATCTGATTATCCTTTACCTCCAGGTGGAGGATACAGCCGCAGCCGCAAAAAGGACACACGGTATCGACTGTTGTTGTGGTCGTCCCACTGTATGACCTCTCCTTTTCCATGAGGGCACCGGTGGGACAATGAGCTACACAGGTGCCACAAAAGGTACACTCAGAATTCTCCAACGGCATATCATTTAGGGTGGCTGGTTTGACGTCAAAGCCACGGCCGATGTAATCAATTGCACCTTCGACAACGAGCTCTTGGTCGGCCCGGATGCACTTGGCGCATAAGATACACTTGGAGAGGTCTCTTTCAATGAAAGGGTTTACCTCCTCAATGGCCGCCATTTGCGGGATTCTCTGCAATTCCACCAAACCGATGCCCATCTCGGCGCCTAACTTTCTAAGCTGACATTGGTTACCTTTATCACAGATAAGGCACGAGTCGGGGTGGCTAGCGAGCATAAGCTGAATGAGTATTTTCCGACGCTCCATTACCCGCGGCGAGCGAGTATTTATCACCATCCCCGCTCTTATTGGAGCGACACAGGAGGCAAGCAAGGTTCCCGAGCTTTCG
>SMTZ1_10009278_pt1 | contig 10187 bp, 11 predicted proteins | sample DeeMarSWOR136_30_FD_25667 | JGI IMG/M metagenome (IMG submission 25667) | reverse complement strand
TAAATGCAACTGTCCATCCTGCCATTCCGATCACTTTGTCCCACATCTTCCAATCGACAATGAGCCCGCCTGCCAGCATACCAAGAAATGTTGCCCCCCTTCCTACGAAATTTATGACAGAATTAGCTTTTAATATCAATCCCTTTGATACCAGATTCGGTATTATTGCACTTCTCGCTGCGTTAAAGAACAATGTTAAAAGAAACATAAAGAAAACAACAGCAAAGACAGGATAGATATTTCGCATGGCAATAAAAAGTATCGGAATTAATAACGCACACAGCATTCTTAATGCATCACATACAACCATAACTTTCTTTTTGTGCCATCTGTCAAGCAGCACGCCAGCAATTGGACCGAATATTAATACTGGTAGAGTCATAAATATCGCCAATTGAGAAAGCATAAATGGGGTTCGGCTCTCCGGGAAAAGACCAATAATGCCGATCAAAGCAATGTAGTCTAGCTTGTCGCCAAACTGACTAATTGTCTGCGAGAATACAAAAATAGAAAAATTCCTATCTTTTAAAGTCACCCACATCTTCTAGTTTTTGCTATTCGATATCTCCTCATAGAACTCCAAAATCTTTTTTGTGATAATCTTCCAGTCATAATGCAACGCTTTTTGCCTCCCGTTCTGCCCCATCTTAAGCATTCTTTTCTTGTCTTTAAGCAAATCAATCATCTTCTCTGCTAAAGACGCAGGATCACATGCTTTAAAGAATAACCCCTCCTTTCCATCTTTGAGCACAGTTCTGTACCCAGGTATATCGGAAGCAATTATTGGCTTAGCAGTTGCCATTGCCTCCAGAAGAACAATACCAAAACTTTCTGCGCCAGTCGCTGGTGAGCAGTAAATGTCACATGTTGCATAATATCGTGGCAAATCCTCTGGGCTTACCTGTCCGGCGAAAATTACGTGCTTTTGCATATGTTCTTCGACGTAACGGCGGTAGTAACGTTCAAGAAACCCTCTTCCCACCACAATTAGTTTTGCTTGCGGAAATTGATCTAGTATGGCAGGAAAGGCTTGAAAGAGATATTTCAATCCTTTTCTGGGTTCGAATCGTCCTACAAAAAGTACTTTAGGAGAAAATTCTTCTAACTCTGGTATTGGTTGAACGTCTGGATGAAAACGATTTGTGTCAATCCCATTAGGAATAATACGATAATTCCCTGGGAAATATTTAGATACAGAATCACGGGCGACCTCAGATACAGCAATCATACCATCGATTTTCCTAAAATATTGCTCTAGAACTGGTTCCCATAAAACGTAACCAAAACTCTCCTCGTGCGCTGAATGGAATGTGACAAAATTACTTGCCTTTGAATACTTTAGTGCAAAGTATGGTAAGACTGGTGCTACTGGTCCATGTATGTGGACCACATCGAAATTCTCTTTCACAAAAAATCGCCTTAATCTCCAGGGAATTGTTATACCGAATGTAAGTACTGAAAAAGATCTATTCTTAGGAACTTTTATTGCTCTACCCATCCTGACAATATCCTTATCAACGTACGGATGATTCTTACCAAATGAAGGCGCCAGAACCTTTGCTTCATGTCCGTACTCTTTCAGATTTTTCCACAAGTATAACATATGTTCTGGAACACCACCAGTGTGTGGATAGAACAGATCAGAGACGATAAGAATCTTCACCCAGCTCCTCTAATACTCGTTGCCACTCGTCTAAATGCAGGATCAATAGTATTTGTAAATTGGTGAACGGCAGCAATGCCCCTATCATTATTTATTATATGGTCATCAGGACAAAAGCGTATCAGGTAGTGGCTACCAAGATAGCAGGAAATGGTAACATGACTATACTGATAACCCGATGTCCTGATATCCTTCACCCTGATCATCTGATATCTTCATCTCCCTGTATGACCAAAACCGCCACTGCCCCTTTTTGTCCTCTTGAGCTTCTCTGCAAGTATGAACTCTGCCTTTGCAACATGAGAAAAAACTAGTTGGGCAATTCGGTCACCTTTTTTGATCCTAAACCTTTTCTTACCAAAATTGAACAATATAACCTTGACTTCTCCGCGGTAATCAGCATCAATTGTTCCAGGTGAATTCAATATGCCAATACCATACTTTGCCGCCAGTCCACTTCGCGGTCTCACTTGCGCCTCATAGCCAATCGGTATCTCAACTTTTATACCAGTAGATACAGAACCTATATGACCAGGTCTTATTACAACGTCTTCGCATGCACAAATATCACAACCCGCCGCCTGTTCACTATGGTATTGCGGAATTGATGCACCATGAATCCTTACCCTTATTTTCTCTGCACCTTTAGGCATTCTTTTCATTTCCTATCCACTCTGGGTGAAAGACGAACCATTGGTCAGGATAACATCTAATAAATTCCTCATATTTCTTCACCATCATTTTGTTAAATGCATCAGCATCTCCTGAAAAAACGAACGGTGTTTCTATAACACCAAGATAACGATTCTTTTTGTATGACGGTTGCAAAACCATATATCCGAACATTACTGGCATTTTCCTCTTAATAATTATTTCAGCTAGACCTTTTGGTATGCTGCGCTTTCCAGAAAAAAAATTGACCGTTATACCATTCTTCGTAATATCGCGGTCAGCCAGCACAGCGAGGACACGATTGTTCTTTATTGCGTTAATAAAGGCATAAGCTGCCTTTGTAACGGGAAATGTCTTCATACCTAAGCGTTCACGATGATTAGTATACAAACTGAACATCTCAGTATCTGTTTCTTCAACTAACGCACTCATTGGCACTCCATGCGCAGCCAAGTAAGAACCAGCATAATCCCAATTACCGAGATGCAGGGTTAGCAAAACACATCCCTTTTTCAGCTTCAAGGCCTTGGCAGGATTCTCAAAGCCAATCACTTCCACATCAAAATCTTGTGCTAAGATAAAACCGAGCCGAAAAAAATCAACCATTGTGCGCGCAAAATTAATGAATGTCCTCTTTACATAGAAATTGAATCGTTCCGGTGCAATCTTTTTATTATTGAAAACATGCATTAGATTGTTTCTGATATAATCGCGCTTCTTTTTCGACATAAGACAGTATAGAAATCCGAGTCCTGTTGCAATTTTATCAGAGATCTTCAGGGGTAAAATCTTGGCTAATATGATGCCAAACTTCTGCAATTGTACAACAAGATTCATCAAGAAAAGTTTTTCTAGCGATTGTAATCCTTGATCGCTATATTTAATGCCTCGATCGCTTTTTTTAAATCATCAGCCTTTAAGACATACGCAACACGTACCTCTTTAAGACCTTTGTCAGTTGAAGAATAAAAACCATTTGCAGGAGCCAGCATAACCGTTTCATTATTATGATTAAAATCTGTTAATAACCACCGACAGAACTCATCAGTATTATCAACTGGCAACCTTAATACTGTATAAAAAGCACCTTCTGGTTTATGTCCGATGACGCCTGGAATATTCTTTAAACCTTCAAACAATATATTGCGACGCATCTCATATTCCTCAATCATCGGTCTAATATATTTATCAATATTTCTGTATGCTGCTATGGCACCAATCTGCTCTAAAGTTGGCGGGCATAGACGCGCTTGACCAAATTTCAGTAGACGGTCCATGATAATCTTGTTACGACTAATAATAGTACCTATACGAGCACCACATGCAGAAAACCGTTTTGAAATCGAATCCATAACAATGACCCTGTCTTCAATCTCTCCTAATGAAAGAGCGCTCACATGAGCTTTACCATCATACACAAACTCTCTATACACTTCATCTGAGAGTAAGAATAAACCGTGTTTTTTGCACAGACTATTAATTACAAACATCTCTTCTTCCGTGAACACAGTACCAGTAGGATTATTAGGTGTGTTGATGAGAACTGCCTTGGTTCTTGAGGTTATCATTTCCTCAATAGTTTCTCTTGAGGGAAGATGAAAACCTCTCTCGACCTGAGTCGTGATGGGCACGATCTTAGCCTGTGACATAACTGCAAATCCATTATAATTTGTGTAAAATGGTTCAAAAGCTATTATTTCATCACCTGGATCACAAACAGTCATCATCGCAAAAACGATAGCCTCACTGCCACCTGTCGTTATCCAAACGTTGTCAATGTCAATATCAAAACCCAAATTTCTATGATAGTCGACCACTGCCACCCTCAGATCAAGAAGACCGCCAGAAGGGCCGTAACTCAAGACTTTTTCTCGATAGTGAGAGATTGCTTCAAATATTTCAACTGGCGTTTCTATATCAGGTTGGCCGATATTGAGATGGAAAACATGAACGCCTTTCTTTTTTGCTTCTTCAGCAAAAGGAGCTAGTTTCCGGATCGCCGAATAGGGCATCGTATCTGCCCTATTTGATGGCCTTATCTCGCCCATAGCAGATTATATATATATACTACCGAAAGTCAACCGCGAGAACAATGTTTATCGTCAATAACAGCAATTTATAGAGATTGCAGCAATATCACAATAATTTTCTTTAATCATTTGCTGTATTGCAGGGCATTGACTTTTCCGAATTTAGTTATATACTATATCATTATGAAAATAAACATGGCCAACCAATCAATCACTAAATTTGACTGTGATATCATCATTGTTAATTTGTTTGAAGGAGTAAAATCACCGGCTGGTGCAACGGGCGCTGTTGATAAAGCGCTTGATGGTATGATCTCAAAACTAATAAAAACTGGTGAGATAACTGGTAAGCTCGGAAAAACCACTGTTATACATACCTTTAATAAGTTAAAGGCACTCAGAGTGATGGTAGTTGGACTCGGCAAGGCGGCCAATTTTGGGCTTGAAGAGATAAGGAAAGCAGCAGGCGCAGCAGCAACAACTGCACAAGAAATAAAAGCAAGAAAAGTTGGTACGATTGTGCATGGTGCTGGCATTGGCGGTATTAGACCTGCGCAGGCAACACAATCGTTAGTTGAAGGCACTGTGCTAGCACTCTATGAATTCTCAGAATATAAAAAACCGAAGAAGAATGGCATTGAAGAGTTCTGTATAGTGGAAACAGATAAAGGGAAGATCAAAGCATTACAGAAAGGTGAAAAAATAGGTCAAATCATTGCAAAGGCTCAGAATGCCGCTCGAGATCTGATAAATGAACCTGCAAATAATCTCACACCCAAAAAATTAGATCAACGCATCAGAAAATTTATAACATATGCCAAGCTACAAGATGTCATTGAATACAAAGTTCTTGATAATAAAGAGATGAGAAAACAACGTATGGGTGCGCTACTGTCTGTCTCCCAGGGCAGTGACAACGATCCCCAGTTTATTATTTTAAGAATAAAAAACTCAAAGCGACCTTTGGTATGCCTTATAGGTAAAGCAGTTACATTCGATTCAGGGGGTATATCTCTAAAACCACCTATTGGCATGGAACAGATGAAAGGCGACATGTCAGGAGGCGCAGCTGTAATTGGCGCTACTCTGGCATTGGCTGAGTTGAAAAGCAACATAAATTTAATGACAATTATCCCTGCAGTAGAGAATATGCCTTCAGGCAAAGCTTCACGACCGGGTGATATTGTCAAAGCAATGAATGGTAAGTCTATTGAGATTATCTCCACTGATGCTGAGGGACGAATGACCCTTGCTGATGCGATCTGTTATGCCGAGAAGATGAAGGCCAAAACCATCATAGACATTGCTACCTTAACCGGTGCTTGTGTTATCGCCTTTGGAGATATTGCAGCAGCAGTTATGGGTAATGATCAAAGGCTTATTGAAACCCTGCTAAGTGTATCAAAACGGACTGGAGAGAAGATGTGGCAGTTACCGCTCTTTGAAGAATATAAAGAACAGATGAAGAGCAATGTTGCTGACATGCAGAATTCAGGGGGAAGAAAGGCCGCAACAATCACTGCGGGTATATTCCTGCAGTCCTTTGTCGATAAGGCAAAATGGCTCCATATTGATGTAGCAGGTAAAGAGCTCTCCGAGAAGAGAAATTTCTATACGCCTAAAGGAGGCACAGGATTTGGCGTAAGAACCCTTACGGAATTTTTAACCAAGATGTAAATGGCTTTATCGATTTTTTTTCTCTTTGCCTACACATTTACGACTGCATCTATGCCAGTCAGTTACTATACATTTTCTAATCCAGCATTCACCGCACACCCAGGCGATTATCAGGTTACGATCGAGCCAAAAGATGTTGGTGATATTGCAGTATTTAATTGTGCAGCACGGTTCGGCCACTGGGGATTTGGATTTTCAAACATGCGTGCTGCATATGAGAGGAAAAATTGGGGCAGTATTGCTCATCACCTTGACGTAATACCCCTCTCTTTGGGTTTTAACATAGGTGTTAATAAAACATATGAAACCGATGTTTTGTTCGATCTTGGCGCTTGGTTCAGAAGAACTCTAAATGTAGGTGTTTGCTTTGGTAACACGTTTGATGATGAGAAAATACTAAGGCTGGGCGCTGCATACAAATGGAAAAAAATCACTGGGACTTTTGAACTGGAAGATTCATTGGCCCATGCGTATATAATCCCTCATTTTTTATTAAGCTTTGATCAACCTATTGGAGATTTTTCACTGAAACTCATGGGTGGTTTCCACGCAATAGTTCACGGCAACGATGTTGGTAGATTCGTCGGTGGTTTTGAGATCGGCTTTAGAGAATTCATTAATGTGCAGTTATTTTTGGAAGAGGAAACAAAATTTTTGCTCGAGGTTAATTTTAGTCCACCAGTAATAGTAAGGGAAGTCAGTGTTGTAGAAACACTTCTGGTTGACCGACCAGTGGTGGTCAAAAAAACAGTGAAAAAAACCGTACCTAAACACAAAGCGCCTGTAGGTATTTCAAAGACGGACAGAGATTACTGCGAGAAACATTATCTTAAAGGCATTGAATATTATCTCAATAACCAATTAGAAGCAGCTATCGACGAATGGAAGTTAGTAGTTAAAAGGTGTTCTGATTACAAGGATACACAGCGCTATTTGGAGAATGCTAAAGAAAAGCTGAAACTTCTGAAAGAGGCTGATGAGATACCTTAACACTGCAAGTAATGCTTTAAAGACGCTGAGAAAACACGATCTTAGCCACCAAGATTAATATAATTTCTACATTCCCGCGGAGAAAAAACCATTTTCAGTAAGATTATCTATTGATTGAATTCTATATTCTTTCAACTTTGCCTTTAGCAAATTTGAAAAAATATTCAAAATCCGCAATAAATTTAGCCTTGACTTTTAACCCCATAATCCCTATAATACAAGACCTTCGAAAGGAGCCTTATGAAAATTGACATCAAAGAAGTCTCCAATATTATCAGCAAATATAGAGGAAACAAATCAGCCCTTCTTGCTGTTCTGCAAGATATCCAAGAGAAATACAACTGGTTACCACCTGATACCTTAAAACTGGTTTCTGAAGAACTATGTATTCCTCTGATAAACGTATATAGTGTGGCATCATTTTATCATGCATTCAGCTTAACACCGCGAGGGCGGCATATAATAACCGTGTGCCAAGGAACAGCATGCCATGTTCGTGGTGCCCCGATAATTCTAAACCATATAAGGGACCGGCTATCAGTAGAACCCGGTTGTACCACCAAGGATGAACAATTTACATTAGAGACGGTCAACTGTCTTGGTACCTGTGCCCTTGCTCCAATTTTTGTTGTCGACGGTAATTATTATGGCCAGTCGACAACGCGCAAAGTTGATGCGGCACTCGCACAATATACAAAAAGGAAAGCCGTCGTGAGAAAACTGCGTAGGAAAACCACGAAAGGCAGTGTGAAGGCTGTTTCGAGGGCTAAATATAAAAAGAGAGCTTCAAAAAAATTGAGAAAATTATACAAAAAAAAGAAACTTGTTAGAAGACCTAAGAAAAAAAAGTGACACTTCGCCAAATTAAAGAATTTCTCAATGCAGAGATACTCACTGAGTGTGATGATCAGAATATCGATATAAAAGTTGCAAAGGCCTCAGATTTGATGAGTGATGTTCTCAGGTTTTCTGGACCGGGTAAATTACTTCTTACTGGACTCACTCATAATCAAGTGATTAGAACGTGTGAAATTGCCGGTATTGCTGCAATTATTTTTGTCCGAGGCAAGCAACCTTCTGCAGAGACAGTGGCATTAGGCAAAAAATGTAATATCGCGATGTTAACCACCAAGTTGTCAATGTTTGAATCTTGTGGTATTCTCTATTCAAATGGGATAAAGGGTGTATCAATAAAAAAGGAATAGATTAGCAACAAGATGTCATCAGAAACCACATTTCAGCAGGATTTTCAGATTAAAGGCGGGGATTTCGTTAATGCGGGTGAATCGTCATGTAAGATAAGGAATATATTAAAGGATATTGGCATCGAAGCAGAGATTATCAGAAGAATTGCCATTGCTGCTTATGAAGCGGAAATGAACGTAGTCATGTATGCCAAGACTGGATTGCTAAAGCTTGTCTTAACACCGGGGAAGGTCTTGATAACCGTGGAAGATAGAGGACCAGGAATCAAGGATATCGAACTTGCAATGCAGCCCGGTTATTCAACGGCAACTGAGGAGATGAGAGAAATGGGCTTTGGTGCGGGTATGGGTCTACCAAATATTAAGAAGAACGCAGATATATTCGACATAAGTTCTGCTGTTGGTAAAGGCACCAAACTTAAAATCGTTTTTAATTTAGATGGCAATAACAGCTAAAGCAAGTTTGTATCATTCAGTTAGAATCGATGAAAAAAAATGTGTAGGCTGCGTTAGATGTATGAAAGGCTGTCCTACAAAGGCAATTAGAGTAAAAAATGGCAAGGCAAAAATCATCAAAGAAAGATGTATAGATTGTGGTGAATGTCTCAGAGTGTGTCCCTACGATGCCGTACTACCTATAACAACCTCCTCAGCAGATCTCAAGAAATTCAAATACAAAGTCGCGCTGCCCTCGCCAGTTCTCTATTCGCAGTTTGGTCAACATGTCAGGCCAAATGAGATCCTTTCGGCTTTGAAACAATTAGGTTTTGACTATGTTTACGAGGAAGCGTTGATGTGTGAAATGACAAGCAGAGCCATTGAAGAGTACTTAGATGAATATAAAGGACCAAACCCAGTTATATCTTCTACTTGCCCTGTTGTAGTACGACTTATCCAAAGATTATTTCCCAGTCTATGCCAACTTATCATACCGATTGAGCCACCTCGTGAAATAGCCTCAAAGAACTTGAGATCAGAAATTTCTGAAAAATACAACTTGCGAAAAGAGGATATAGGCATCATCCACATTACACCTTGCTCCGCAAAAATGGTTTCTATAAACTACCCGGAAACTATGAAAAAATCGCACCTCGACGGCGCCTTGTCTATTCAGCAAGTCTACAACGATATCATGAAAAGCATAAAAAGACCGAGCAGACCATTTATGTTGGATACGCAAAGTCCAGTGAGCGGCATCGGTATAGGTTGGACAATCTCTGGTGGTGAAATTAGAGGTCTAAAATATTTTCACTCGGTTTCTGTATCTGGAGTATACGATACAATCAGGATACTCGAGGATGTTGAAGCAGGAAAACTAAAAAACATAGAATATCTCGAATGTATGATATGCCCAGATGGCTGCATTGGGGGTCCTCTTACGGTTGAGAACAGGTTTGTAGCAAAAAGCAATGTGCTAAGATTAATAAGAACATTCGGTGACAAAAAAAGAGTCGATACTAAGAAAAATTCTTCTCTTTTGAGGCATCAGTAAAACCTAAACCATTTGCGCCGCTTGATAAAAACAGAGCAAAGGCAATCAAAAAAATGGAACTTATAGAAAAAACAACTAAAGAATTACCAGGCATCGATTGCGGAGTTTGTGGTGCACCGGACTGCAAAACCTTTGCCGAAGATATTGCTCGCGGCAAGGCTAAATTAGATGAATGTATTTTTCTAAAGAAAAAAAGAATAAATAGAAAAAAGGAAACATTATGGAGAAAAAAGAAATAAAAGTCAACCAAGTTGTAGAGGTATTTAATTTAGAAATCATATGTGGAAAAGAACTGTTGGATACAGAAGTAGAAGGTGGCTATGCGAGTGATATGCTAAGTGACGTCATGGCGAATGGTAAGAAGGGTGATATCTGGATCACCCTTCAGGGGCATCCCAATATTGTTGCAGTTGCCAAATTAAAAGAAATCGCCGCCATCGTAATGGTTAATAATAGAA
>SMTZ1_10012349_pt1 | contig 10188 bp, 6 predicted proteins | sample DeeMarSWOR136_30_FD_25667 | JGI IMG/M metagenome (IMG submission 25667) | reverse complement strand
GCATTGGAGTAGAACGTACTTTCCCTTTCCAATCTACTTCAGTGCAAAATGTAGAGGTACTCAGGCATGGAAAGGTGCGCAGAGCCAAGCTCTATTATATGCGCAAACTCAGCTCTAAGCGAGCTCGACTTAAGGAAAGACGTGAGCGAGCAATAGAACAAGCCATGCCTGAAGAAGCAGAGGAAAGAAGAGAAGAGGAAGTTGAAAGTGAAGAAGAACGAAAGGAGGAGGAAGAGATAGAGAAAGAAGAAGAGGAGGAGGAAGAGGAACAGGAGGAGGAGAAAGAGGAAAAGAAAGAGATAAAAGAGGAAAGAGTAGAAGAGGAAAGGAAAGAGAAGGAAGAGGAGGAGGAAGAGGAGGAGGAAAGGGAAGTAGAGGGAGAGGGAGAGGGAGAGGAAAAAGAACAGACCCCTGAATGAACTACGCCGAGGTGGCAGTCAATGCACCGGGGAGCCGGTCAACCTTTTGCTATGCCATACCGCCAGGACTCAACATTAGCACCGGTCAAGCAGTATGGGTACCCTTTGGTTCCAGGATCATCCAGGGAATTGTACTCCTAGTATCAGACGAACCATCGGTTGCAGAAACTAAGGAAATAACTGGCATTGCTGCTGATTGCCCTTTGCTTTCTCAGATACAGATAAAGCTTGCCCATTGGATAAGCGAATATTATTTTGCTCCTCTTTTTGATGCCCTGGCCCTGATGCTGCCTCCAGGATTTGAGAGACGGACTATTACTTGCTTTCAGCTAGCAGATTCTCAAGTGGATTTATCATCCTTAACTCCGGAGCAAAGGCAAATCCTTCATATCATTAGGGAAAAAAAGGAGGCAAGTCTGCCTGAATTAGAGAAGGTAATTGGAAAAAGAAAAGCCAGACAAACCGCCGACCAATTATTAGCCCGCCAGCTAATTAGTAAAACTCTGGAATTTGAGAAGGTAAAGATAAAGCCTAAAACGATTCCTTATATTAAGTTAATAACTGATAGAGAAAAAATCGCAGCAGAGAAGGCTCGCCTGGATAAGTCTGGAGCCTATAAACAGGTAGAGCTTCTGGAATTTCTAACCGAACATGCACAACCTATTTCAATTAGCGAGCTGAGAAAACAACTCACTTGCTCTCTTGTCACCATCAAAGCCTTGGAGAGCCGTCAGTTGGTCTCGGTGGAAAGGCTCAGGGTAAGACGCGATCCCTTATCTCACCTCAGTCTAATGGCTTCTCCAGCTCCGGTTCTCACTCCGTCTCAACAAGCTGTCTGGGAATCAATCCAGAATGTTATTGTGAACGTAGGACAAGCTGGTAGCCCACCGGTTTTTCTCCTTTTCGGCGTGACTGGCAGCGGCAAAACTGAAATTGCCACTGGCAAGCGAGGCATTTGCCTCATCCCAGAAATCGCTTTGACTCAGCAAACAGTAGAGAGATTTGCCAACCGCTTTCCCGGGCGTGTGGCAGTATTGCATAGTGGGCTTTCTCCGGGAGAACAGTTCGACGAATGGCAATGGATAATGAAAGGAAACTGTGATGTCGTCATCGGACCAAGGAGCGCTTTATTTGCCCCCTTGCCTGACCTCGGTCTTATTATTATTGATGAAGAGCATGAGTGGACGTATAAACAAGAAGACAAATCGCCCCGCTATCATGCTAGGGATGTGGCTATTAAATTAGCTCAACTCCGTAACGCTGTCGTCATCCTGGGCAGTGCGACCCCTGATGTTGGCAGTTTCCATAAGGCACAAGAAAGAATTACTCCCCGTGGTTATTCCCCTCTCCCCAAAGTGAGTATAGTGGATTTAAGGGAAGAGCTTAAAGCCGGAAACACAAGCTTGCTTAGTCTTCCTTTATTAGCTGCCGTGAGAGAAACTCTGGCTCAGGGTGAACAGATAATTCTTTTCCTTAATCGTCGGGGTACAGCTACCTTTGTGCGATGTCGTAACTGTGGCTTCGTCTTTCGATGTCCACGCTGCTCTATAGCCCTTACTTACCATTCAGTGGAGAAACGGCTAATTTGCCATCGCTGTCGTTATTCTATTCCAATACCCCAAAGTTGTTCCCGGTGTTATCGACGTCATCTCAGGTTTCTGGGCATTGGTACGCAAAGGGTAGAGGAAGAGATGGGGCATTTCTTCCCTGCAGCAAGATTACTTCGCTGGGATAGAGATGTGATTACCAGGAGATATGCTCACGAGGAGTTGCTGAAGAATTTTCGTGACCACAGGGCAGATGTGCTTATTGGCACCCAAATGATAGCCAAAGGACTCGATTTGCCTCAAGTGACTCTGGCCGGGATAATCAGTGCCGATACTGGCCTTAATTTTCCTGATTTCCGAAGTAGCGAACGCACTTTTCAACTCCTTTGTCAGGTAGCTGGTAGAGCTGGGCGTGGGATTAAAGCAGGAAAAGTTATCATCCAGACTTATTCCCCTGATAACTATACTATTGAAGCTGCAGCGAAGCATGATTATCTTAGCTTTTATCATAAAGAGATAGATCATCGCAAACAATACAACTATCCTCCTTTTAGCCAATTAGTCCGACTGGTTTATAGCCACACCAATGAGGCATTGTGTCGTAGTGAGGTGGAGAGGATGTATCATCTAATTCTCGAGGAAAGTGTCAGAGAAGGCATGATTGACTTTAGTGTAATTGGGCCAGTGCCTGCTTTTGCTTTCCGAGCCAGGGGAATGTATCGCTGGCAACTCTTCCTCCGCGGACCTGACCCTACCCGGATGTTATCCCACCTTGACTTGATACGAGGATGGACTATAGATGTTGATCCAGTGGGGATGGTTTGATTCTATCCAGATTACATCGGAATTTCTTGAAAGGATAATCACTATCGAACTTTACCACGCGGAGTTTATGCCTTCGACTGCATGCAGGATAGGCCTGAGCAGAGCTTAGGTTCTTCGCCTCGATTTCATGCAGGCTCCGAGTGACAAGAGTTGAAAAGCTCGTGATAATAAAGAGCTTATACAAAAATCTAAAAGTGCGGTGAGAAATGTTTGCTTTTTGGCTGGATTAGTGATGTATAATAGGGTTTATCATATAAAAATTTGGGAGGTGCGATTATGGCAATTTTATTTGGAACGCAAGAGTGGGCCGATGCACTGAAAAAAGCGCTGGACGCCAGTCAGGCATACAAAGAGGCAGCTAAGAACTGGGAAGGAGACTTGTACATTATAGTAGACCCCGATGCATCGTACAAACACAGGCACATCGTGTATCTTGACCTGTGGCATGGCGAATGCCGCGGGGCATTGCTGATTAAAGACGAAGGTGAAAAATCTCCAAAGTATCGTATAGTTGGTCCATTCACCAATATGAAACAAATACTGGACAAAAAAGCAGACGCAGTCCAGTCTATGATGACCGGTAAGGTCAAGGTTCAAGGTGATATGGCTCAAATCATGAGAATGCCCAACGCAGCAGTTGAACTGGTAAACTGCATGACCTCTTTTGAGACTGTGTTCCCCGATTAGGCTTCATATTATAGCGAAATCAAAACTAGGCTGGTTACAATTTAGAGCTGTTAACACAAGGCTATTTATTTAACCATAATTACCTTGTGTAGAGGAGGTGACTATGTGGTACTTTGTGGTTCCTGAGGTGGTTTTCGGGGAAGATGCGCTGAGCCGCCTGGCTGAGCTGAAGGGAAAATCGGCGTTCATTGTTACAGACAAGAATATTATCAAGCTTGGTTTTGTTAACAAGGTTAAAGAACAACTTTTCCAAGCGACAATAACAGCTACTGTCTTTGATGAGGTTGAGCCTGACCCGTCGCTGCAGACAATACAGAAGGGTGTGGCTCTGATGAACCAGTACGGACCGGATCTGGTTATTGCTGTGGGTGGGGGCTCGGTTATGGATGCAGCCAAGGCGATGAGAGTGCAATATGAAAGACCTGATATAAAGCCAGACGAAATAAACCCTTTCATTTCAGATTTAGCTCTGGGTACCAAATGCAAGCTTGTCTGTGTCGCTACAACTTCAGGCACAGGTGCCGAGGCAACCTTTATGGTCGTACTTACCGATACATCCGAGCATAGGAAGCTTGGTTTGGTGAACCGTGAAATTGCACCTGATATCGCTATCGTAGACCCAGAAATGGCACGGGCGATGCCTCCAGGCCTTACTGCAAATACAGGTATGGACGTACTGACTCACGCCGTGGAAGGGTATACCTGTACCTGGAAAAATGATTTCAGTGATGGTCTTTGCCTCAAAGCTATACAGCTTGTTTTCGAATATCTCCCCAGAGCGGTGGAAAATGGGAATGACATGGAAGCTAGGGAGAGGATGCATAATGCCGCCTGTATTGCCGGTATCGGTTTTACCAACTCAATGGTAGGGCTGGCACATGCTGCTGGGCATTCGCTTGGCGCTGTTTTTCATACACCACATGGGAGAGCAGTGGGATTGTTTTTACCATATACAATTGAGTTCGTCGGCGATGCGCGTGAAGAACTCTGGGCAGAGATAGCTTATTGTCTTAAACTGGAAGTGCCCAAGGGAAAGAAGGCAACCTCGGTTCTGGCTCAAGCAATACGAGATCTGGCAAGAAAGATAAAGGAGCCTTTAAGTCTTGGAGAGCTTGGCATACAATCAGACGCATTAAATAGTTCTATGCAAAAACTGATAGACAACGCCATGGCCGATGGTTCAGTGATCGCCTCTGCCAGGATACCTAATGAGAAAGAAGCTGAAAAATTATTCAGTTATGCCTACGAAGGCAAATCAATAGATTTTTAGCATATGACGGCTAGTGGATGGATGTGTAATATAGTGGTGATAAAGAGTCCATAGAAGAAGAAAGAAACACAAGGAGGCAGTAAAATGTTTGGTTACATGGGCAAAATTTTGAGAGTTGACTTAACAAGTGGCAATATTTCAGAGGAAAGCACAAGAGAAGAAGATCGCAAGATGTTCCTGGGAGGGAGTGGGCTGGCAACAAAATACCTGTTCGATGAGGTGCCCAAGGGTGCTGACCCACTTGGACCTGAAAACGAGCTCATTTTTATGACCGGACCCCTCACAGGCACAGAATCGCCAAGCGCCGGAAGGTATTGTGTAGTTACCAAGTCGCCTCTAACTGGTTTTTGGGGAGAGGCGAATTCGGGTGGTAACTGGGGAGTCTATCTAAAAATCTCGGGCTTCGATGGAATTATCTTCAAAGGCATATCACCCAAACCTGTCTATCTGGTAATAGATGACGGCAAGGCCGAACTCAGAGATGCTAATCACCTCTGGGGCAAAGGAGTTAGCGAAACGGACAGGCTAATTAAGGAGGAACTGGGTGAGGACTGCAATGTTGCCACCATTGGCATAGCTGGCGAGAACTTAGTCAGGTATGCTGGTATTATCAATGATGTTCACCGGGCCGCCGGTAGATGTGGTGTCGGGACGGTGATGGGATCAAAACGACTGAAGGCTGTAGTTGCCCGAGGAACACAGGAAATAAAAATAGCCAACAAAGATGTTTTCAGCGAAATATCAAAGAGGAATTATGATCTGGTCAATGAAGGTATGCTGAAGATTACCCTCGAGACTTACGGGACAGCAATGGTTACCGATTTGGTAAACGTCAGGGGAGGCTTTCCTACCAGAAACTGGCAGACAGGGGTCTTCCCGGATATAGACAAAATAAGCGGAATCACGCTGGAAAGCACGCTCCTGGTAGACAGGAAACATTGTTATGCCTGCCCCATTAGTTGTTGCCGGGTAAGTGTGGTGAAAAGTGGTCCTTATGCCTGTAAGGGTGAAGGTCCAGAATTTGAAACAATCGGCGCTTTCGGTGCCATGTGTGCGCTGGAGAACCTTGAAGCAGTGACACTGGCTCACAACCTGTGCGATGACTACGGGCTGGATGTAGTTTCTACCGGAAGCACAATAGCTTTTGCCATAGAATGCTACGAAAAGGGGATATTGACCAAGGCCGACACCGATGGACTGGAACTGACATTCGGTGACGCGGATGTTGTTATTCAGCTCATACACAAGATAGCTAAAAGGGAAGGCATTGGTGACCTGCTGGCTGAAGGGACCAAGAGAGTGGCGGCGAAGCTGGATAAGGGCGCAGAAAAATTTGCCATGAATGTTAAGGGGTTGGAACTGCCGGCCTATGACCCAAGAGCAGCCAAGATATGTGGTTTGGCTTTTACCACCGCTAACCGCGGTGGCGACCATATCACAGCTTATATTGAAGGGCCAGCTTTTACAGATATTCCCTTCCTGTGTGTTGAGGATAGCAAAATTGAAGACGTGCTGGTCGAGAACCCTGCTGAGGCCAAGGTGGTTAAGGACCTCGAAGATGCCCTCACTGTCTTCGATAGTGTGGGCACATGCAAGTTCATGGGCATGGCACTTGCTACCGAAGACTGGGTTGATATGATAGGTAACTGCGTCGGCTGGGACTTCGGTGTCAACGATTTCAGAAAAGCGGGGGAGAGGGTCTATAACCTGGCCAGAGCCTTCAGTGTCAGAGAAGGTTTGACCAGAGCCGATGATACCCTACCCGGACGATTGCTTGAAGAACCATTACCTGAGGGTGCCGCCGAGGGACATAAGGTAGAAAAGCTAGACCAGATGCTGGATGCCTATTATGAGTTCCGTGGCTGGGACAAGAAGACTGGCAAGCCGACACCCGAAAAACTCAAGGAACTGAATCTTGATTATGTAATCGACAAGATATAAAGGGGTGAAATTATGGTTACTATATCTGAGAAACCCTGGCTGAAACAATATAGGATGGGGCCGTATAAGCTTCCGCACACGAAAGAGCCCTATCCTAAAATGACCGTTCACAGCCTTCTCGATGCCACGGCGGCTGAATTTCCTGACAAAGCTGCCTGCTTCTATCTGGGGAAAGAAATCCTTTATGGCGATTTGAAGCTGCTTAGCGACAGGTTAGCTGCGGCACTGGTTGATTTAGGTGTTAAGAAAGGCGACAAAGTAGCCACCGTTCTACCAAATTGCCCGCAGTTTATGATTAGCGACTTCGGGATTATGAAGACCGGGGCAGCACATGTCCCATGCAGCATTATGCATAAAGCTACTGACCTGACATACGAGATCGGTGAATCGGGAGCCGAGACAGTCATCTGCACTGATATGTCCTTGGAAACGGTGAATTCCATAAAGGACAAAACCAGAATAAAGAACATAATAGTCACCTCTGTAATGGATTATTCACCTGAAGAGCCAACAGTGAAACAGTTACAGGGTACCTACCAGTTTCGTGATTTGATAGAAAGCCATGAGCCCAAGCCTCCCGATGTTGACATCGACCCAATGAAAGACCTGGCTGTCCTGCCATTCACCGGCGGTGCTACGGGGATACCAAAGGGGGTGATGCTAACACATTATAATCGTGTTGTGGCAGTGATACAGATGGCGTGGGCGTATGAGCCATTAAAAGTTGGAATCAGGGGAAAGGTTTCAGGCATGATACCCATTCCACTTTTTCACGCTTACGGGCACTTAATGATGCAGTTCGGTGTTTACTGGGGGCTTAAGGGATACTTGCTTCCCGACCCTAGGGACATAGACACTCTGGTACAGATGTTGATGAAGTATCGCCCCTTTTTTTGTGCCTGTGTGCCGACTCAATACTCGCGTCTTGTAGCTGGAGGGCTTGGCAGGATTACGACAATGTTTATCTCTACAACAGCAGCGCTGGCCCCCGAGATTGCTCAGAAATTCAGGAGGGAAACTGGCGTACCCATAACTGAAGCCTATGGTCTAACCGAAACCGGTGGTGGCACACACATGAACCTTTCATCCTTCTCTAAAATCACGGGCTTCATGCCTTTCGAGAAGTTTGGCTCGATAGGAATACCAGTACCAGATACAGAGGTGAAAATTGTCAACCTGGACACTGGTGAAGAGGCTGCCCCGGGACAGGAAGGCGAGCTGTGGGTTCGGGGACCACAGATAATGATTGGATACTGGCCTGAGGTGGGTAAAGGACTTGTTGACGGCTGGTTGCCCACCGGCGACGTGGTAAAGATGGAAGAGGATGGCTATTTCTACATCACGGACCGGGTCAAGGATATGGCCAATATATCTGGACTCAAAGTCTATACCAGGCTGGTTGATGACGCTCTGTATGAGCACCCGACCGTTGGCGATGCGGTAGCGATTGGAATTCCCGACCCGGAGCGTCCAGGCAGCGAAAGGATAAAAGCTTTCGTCAGACTAAAGGAAGAATTCCAGGGGAAAGTGACAGCCGAAGAAATAATCGGTCACTGCCGGGGGAAGCTGCCAGCTTATGCCGTACCCAAATTCATTGAGTTCAGGGAAGAACTACCTCTTACCGTCACACTGAAGCTATTCAAGAGGCAATTGAGGGAAGAAGAGATAACTAAGATGAAGACTAGAGGGGAACTGAAGGAGAGCCAATAACTTTTAGTGTGTAGTATGTAACCTTTGCCTGGGTGGCCTCAGCTCCCGAACGCCCTTCAAGATTCATGTTGTGTGATGTAGATACTGAGAGCGAGAGACACTCTTGGTGTGTTCTGCTGTATTTATCAACCATGTAGTTACGGCCTTTTAAGGTCACGTTGTATACGTGTTACCCATAGTGAGTCTGACATCCTGAAACTATATCTGGTAAAATAGCCTGGCTCGTTATTCCAGAATCAGGAGTATAAATATATGCCAAGCTATGAAGATTTAGAGTCCAATATAATAGACACGGGGGAGTGCACGGTATGCGGGGCATGTATAGTAGCCTGCCCCAGCTTCCACATCAAATTTATTGAGGGCAAGCCGCAGCGGCCCAAGCGTACCATGGATTGCGTAGGTTGTAGTATCTGTTACGAAGCCTGCTATATGCTCAGGCATGACCTGATGAAGACTATAGAGGGGAGCACCATCGGCTGGGGGACAAATGAAAGCATAGGGCTGTACAGGCGCATCGTGGAGGCAAGAACAAAAGATACAGAAATTGGAAAAGCCTGCCAGGATGGGGGCATCGTAACCACGCTACTCCTGCATGCTTTGGACAGCGGTAACATAGACGGAGCGCTCGTAGTAGGCGAAGACAGCTGGGCACCGGTAGCCTGTATCGCCATGGCCAGGGAGGAGATTATACTGTCAGCTGGCACTAAATACGGTGTGGTGCCGGTGCTGAAGGAGTTGCGGTCGGCTGTTGTTGACCACGGGCTGAGCAAAATCTGTGTTGTGGGTTCCCCATGCCATATACAGTCTATAAGATACCTGAAGCACAAAGGCTTACCCCTGGCATCACCAGTGAAATTGACCATAGGACTATTTTGTCGCGAGAACTACGAATATATCTGCTTAGCAGAGAAGGTCAGGGCAAAGGGAGTGGATATCAACCATGTTGATAAACTGGATGTCTCCGATGAGTTCAACATATATGTCGACGAAAAGAATCTGTCTTTGCCTATAACTGAGGTCAAAAACTGTGTCCCCAAGCATTGCCTGGTTTGCCGAGATTTTGCCGCTGAACTGGCCGATATTGCTATCGGCAGTAGTGGCTCCACCGAAGGGTGGTCAATGGTGATAATCCGGACTGAAGAGGGCGAAAAGGTCTTTACTGGCATGGTGGAAAAGGGGCTTGTAGAGACAAAAGACATAGGGGACATTGTTGACGTAAAAGAAATAGCTAGTAGAAAGAAAGAGAAGGGGAAACAGACAAAAGAGATATTCAAATTGAAGGAATTGGGGCTGGAGAAGAAGGAAATTGCTGCCAAACTGGGGATAACAGAGGAGAGGGTATCTCACCGGCTGGAGGGAATTTGAGTGCTGGTGATGATAGCTACCGATGCCATAAAGAGAGAATTTAGGGATATAATATGGCGTGGTGAAGCAAGTGTCTACCCGTTGTTTCCAAAGCTTAAAGGATGTAATTCACTTATAGAATATCTCAACATTTACTATGTTATAATCTTTCCAATCTGCTTCTCAGGGGGTTTTGTGAATGAAGGCATTAATCAAGGAGGCAACAATGAAAAAGCTACTCACTGTTACAATTACAATACTTCTAATTCTGGGGTTAGTGCTAATCAGTGGCTGTGCTTTTTCGCCATCAGAAGGGGGAGCAGGAGGAGGGGGGTCTGAATCTAATGATGGAGGGCAATATCCAAGTCCAAGCGATAATGAAGAGCCAACACAAGACCGTAAAATCATAAAAACAGGCTACATGACTTTGGAGGTGGAAGATATA
>SMTZ1_10008600_pt1 | contig 10188 bp, 7 predicted proteins | sample DeeMarSWOR136_30_FD_25667 | JGI IMG/M metagenome (IMG submission 25667) | reverse complement strand
TGTAAATGCTTGAGCCGTTCTCTCAATATCATACATTGCCTGTTTTTTTGACATCCCGAATTGTTCACACGGGTAAAACATCACTCCCGGGACAACTGGCACGCGATCCGGCTCTTTTATGCTTATTGTTGTCATCAAACGGTCATAACGTTCCTTATATAGCTCACGCGGCTTTTTCTCACTAGCGCTCGTTAATTTTACACCTCAATCCAATTTTTAGCTAAATTAACCGCATCAACTGCACTTTCTCCGTAAGCATCAGCCCCTACATATTCCACAATTCGCTCATCGACGGTACCTCCTCCAATCATAATCTTCACTGATTCTCTTAAACCCGCGTCTGTTATCTTTTGAATGATTTCTTTCATAGAATCAAACGCTAGCGTTAAAAAACCACTTAAGGCAAGAACTTCAGGTTTATATTCTTTCATACTATCCACAAATTTATCAGCAGGAACATCAACTCCCAAATCAAGTACATCAAAACCATTCGCATCTAGCATAAATTTAACAACATCCTTCCCAATATCATGAATATCCCCAGCCACAGTACCTAAGAGTACCTTTCCTTTCTTCTTTTCTGAAACTTCAGTTTCTTTTAGTTTAGGGGACAGAATCTCAAATATTTGACGTAAAATTTCTCCAGACATAATTAAATCGGGAAGGAAATATTCTTTGTTTTCAAACCTTTTACCGATTCCTTTCATCGCTTCTTTAATTTCTTCCATAATTGTTAATGGATTTTCATTATTATCCAGCTTATTTTTTAGCATCTCAATAACTTTATTCTCATTCAATTCGACTATTTCATCAATAAAATTAGACAAACCGTATCAACTCAAATTTTTTTATTTTAATTTTTCTTTAGTTAAATTCATAAATAAATCTTTTTCACGCTCCAATATAAAAATACTAAATTTATTTAGAAGAAAGAAAAAAAAATACTAATATACACTCAGCAGCAACTTTTTGATTATAATCCTAGCTCTCGCATTTTAGATCTCATTGCTATTTTTTTCTCTCCTTTTAAGTCAAACCATAATATCATCACAACTGTCGCAGCAAAACAAAGTAACAATGGAAATAGTGCCTGATGAACACGAATACCCCATATAGCTTGTGCGGTCTGTGTTGCATCCGGATCAGGATTATAACCCGTGACAATATGAATGTAAGCAATGATTAGAGCTTGAAAGATCACAGCACTCCGCATGAAAATAGTTCTAATTCCAAGCAGAGTGGCTTCCTGATGCTTACCACATGCAAGAGTAACCTCATCGTAGCAGTCGGCAATTAATGGCAATACCATGGCAGAAAAGCATGAATAGGCTATCCCACGTGGAATTGCATAAATGATAGTCTCTTCCAAAGTTGTTATCCATAGGTAAGGTAAATATGTAATAGTCGATAAGAAAACTCCGAGTATATATGTCTTTAAAATCCCATGTTTTACAGCAAAGGACACCCAAAATGGAAGCGATATCATAACTGCTAAATAGAATGCAATAGTAGGATATATAGAATAGATAATCGGAAGACCTAAAACATCCTTAAAGAAATAAATACCTGAAGCCATGTTCAAAGTTCCAGCAAAAGTAACTAAAGTGGAGGATAAAAGAGAAACCGTAAAATTTCTTTGTGTTAATGAGACTTTCATCATCTTTAAAAAAGAAATACGTTCAGTATCTTCATATCCCTTCAGATAGCGGAATTTAATTTCCTCTGTCTCACGAATGCCCGGAATAAGACATAACACACAAATCCCCATAACTATTGAACTTACAATTGCCGTTAGAACAAACGAGCTCTTATCACCATATTTAAGGATAAAAAGAGGAAATATGTTGAGAAGAAATAATAAGATTCCAGGAAATATGAAAGCTAAAGCACTTGCCCTCCTTCTTTCAAATTCCTCACGAAAATGGTTCGCAAAGCCTCCTTCATAATGCTGTCGAAAAACTGATAAGAATGTACCAAAAATGCAAGATATAATTAACAAATACCAAAAAAGTAGCCAAGGATTAGACTTAGCATCTACGTTAGGGGGAGTATAAAGAAGGATATAAAAAATTAATATAGGAGCTGTAGAGAACATTATCCAGGGAAACCTAAAACCCCATTTCTTGGACCATTTAAATGGTCTATCTGTCAAATAGCCTAAAATAGGGCTACTAATAATTGTATATACGGTAAATAATATAATCGCTAATGAAACCAATTCTACATTTAAATTAACTTCCACTTCATAAAAATAAAAAACAAAAGCAGTATAAGCTGATAAGACATAAAGGGTTATAACAAATCCAAATGAATAAGACATCATTTTCTGGGTGGAAGCGATTTTCCAATTTTGTGGATTAGTTATATCATCTGAACTCATGATTTATTATGCTCGATATTTATCTTTTATCAATTATTAACATCAATTAAGTCAATTGTCACTTCTAATTAATATATAAATATTTAATAGTATTTGAGTTTGAGTAGATATACAGATTTTACATAAGAGTAAAGAATTATTAGAGTCCCATTTCACGTAATTTTGCCTTCAAGATTGATTTCTTTTCAGAATTCAAATCATAAAAGAGAAAAACTAAAATACAGGTCGTAAAGCAGAGAATCATTGGTATAAGAGCTCTGTGAACTCTGATGCCCCAAATCGCTAATGGTGTTTGTATAGCATTTGGATCTTGGTTATAGCCCGTAATAATGTGAATCCCTCCTATAATAAGTGCTGTAAACAAAAGTGAGCTGCGTACAAAGAAATTTCTAATCCCATGAAGCATCGCCTCTTGGTGTCTTCCACATGCAACAGTGACTTCGTCATAACAATCGGCAGAAATTGGCATTATAATAAACATTGTGCATGAACCCGCAATTCCACGTAAGACTGAAAAAAGAATAACTTCCCAGAGAGTGGTTATCCATAAGTACGGGATATGGGCAGTAGCTAATAAAAACAAACCTAAAGTATATGTTTTTTTATTTCCATGTTTCCTCGAAAAGGAGACCCAAAATGGTACAAATATCATTACAGTTATAAAATATATAATAGAGGGAATTACTGAAAATGAAAGGGGGAGTCCTATTATATCTTTAAAAAAATAAATGTTTGAGGCCGTAACTAAAGCAGTAGAAATATTTGTTAGAGTGAAAGTGATAATAGTCAATCTAAAATTTTTCTGTTTAAACGTTATTTTTATCATTTTAAAGAAATGCAATTCTTCTTTAGACTCATATCCCTGAAGGTACCTCAATTTAAGATCTTCAGATTCAGATATTCCCGGTAAGAGAAAGATGAGACATAATGCTAATATTATAACACTTATAAGAGCTGTCATGAAAAAAGAGGATTTATCCCCGTATTTGATTATGAAAAGAGGTATTATTGACATAAAGAAAAGAATAATTCCAGGAAATATAAATGCTAACGCACTGGCCCTTCTACGCTCATAATCCTCACGAAATTGATTAGGAAATCCACCTTGCAGATTTTGCCGGTAGATTGTTAAAAATGTACCATAGATGCATGAAGTAATTAATAAATACCAAAACATGGGCCAAGGATTTGATTTAGCATCTATATTTGGAGGTAAAAAGATAAGTAGGTAAAAAATTAATGACGGAATTGCAGCGCCTATAATCCAAGGTGCCCGAAAACCCCATCTTTTAGACCATTTGAAAGGTCTGTCTGTTAAATAGCCTAAAATAGGTCCTGTAGCCAGAACCCATATAGTATATAACATAACTGCGGCTGACACAAATTCAACCTTCAGACCGACTTCGACTTCATAAAAATAGAATATAAATGAGTTATAAGCTAATAAGAGATAAAGAGTGGGAATAAAGCCAAATGAATATGACATCATTTTCTTTGATGATGCGATCTCCCAATTTTTTGGATCAGATATATCAGTTTCTATACTCATGGTTATATAAAGTGTATAAATCTTTCTATTTATTAACCTTTGATTTGAATCAATTTAAATACTACTAACTTGATTTCAACATTGATGGTTCTAAAAGTAGGTAATCATTTTTAAAAAGATTGAACAGAATGTTGATATCTTCAGGGATCGGTTCTCTTTCTAAATGTTTCATTGATATGACCTCATTAGGATTTAATAGAGGTTTTATATTTGACAATAATTGTTAATCTAGCGAAATCTTAATCTCAACTTCTAATTATCTAAGATAAAAACAAAAAAAAGTTAATATATTCTTAAAGTACTCTTTTAACTAATTCAGAGAGGTCTAAGGCTTGAATTTCATTATTTTTTATATTATTTTTGAACTGATTTAAACAGAATGGACAGCAGGAAATAATAGCTTCAGCGGTGGTTTCTTTTGCCTCTTCAATCCGTTCATTCGCGGCAAATGAGGACAATTCATTAAAAGCCGACCTAACACCACCTCCAGATCCACAACACCATGCATTATGCCGATTTCGATCCATTTCAATTAATTCAATACCAGGAATTTTTCTTAATACTTCTCTTGGTTGTTCATATATCCCCATATGCCTCCCGATATGGCATGGATCGTGATAGGTAATTTTCATTGGCGTTTTATTATCATTAATTTTCAACTCTCCGCTAGATAACTTGTCAAGCAATAATTCTGGCAAGTGAACAATTTCAATTCCATGTTCAATACCGAATTTATTTGGGTAGGTTTCTTTCCATGTTCGATAACATCCCGCACATGAAGTTATAATTTTTTCGATTCCCGCATCCTTATAAGCTTTTACATTTTTTTCTGCAATTTTTTTAGCTTTTTCAGCTTGACCCGTCATGTAAACAGGCGAACTACAGCATTTTTCTTCTTTAAGAATTCTAAAATCGATTTGAAGGGAATTTAAAATTTCAGCTGTTGCAATTGCGACCCCTTGTTCCCTATAGCTGGAGGTACATCCTACAAAATAAGCTAATTTAGCATCAGGCGTTTGTTTTATGTGTGAGGGCAACCAATTTAACCTCTCTGCGTGTTTCTCCATATATGGATTATTTTCTTTCATAACATGTTCAGAATATTTGGCTTGTTCTGGCATGGGACCAAAACCTAATTTGACAGCTTCTTCTCTCATAGCCATTAACCATTCACCGGCAAAATTATGAATCTCTGGAATTTGGCATTGCTGAGTGCACGCAAGACAGAGGGAACATTGGTAAAAGATGTTAGCTAATTTTTCTGTCCATTTGAGTGTTTCTGATGAGATAGCCCACGTAAGAAGATTCTTACCTCCAAGATAAAAAGCCTCAAATTTACCAAAATCTCCCGAAGGACACATACGAAACCAGCCTTCTTCTTGATATGCTGTTCTACATGTGCCGCATTTTCCGCATTGATAAAAAATATCTTTGTAGTATTCTAGATTTTTGTTCCGATCAAGCTCTTGTTGGTTAGCAACTGTAGTTAATTTAGTTATACCTTTTCCTTCAAGGTACTCAATAGCACCCTCTTTAGACATATTAATCTCCTCCAATGCCTTGACCAGGATTCATGATATTATTAGGATCAACAAGTTTTTTGATGTTTTCAATTAATTTAGTCGTATCGGGATTTGTTTTATCTTTGTAATACTGAACGGCCCATAATGGAGGTTTATACATCACTACACCATCTAATTGTTGAGTTGCTTCATGAATTTCATTTAATATTTTTCTTGCTGTTTTGATATCCTCGGGATCATTTTTATTGAAATTAATATTAGTTCGTGCAACACAATAATGGCCGCCAAATAAAAGTCTGCTATAGAATTGTGGGGGTTTATTATATTTTAGACAAATCTCCCTTGATAAATTGTAATATTTTATAATATTTCTAGTCGAAACATACGAACCAATCCATTGTCCCCCTCCTCCTCTAGAAAAATTCCAACAACCCCAAAATTGAATTGGAGCTTGTCCTCCTGTTGATGGAGTTAAATCACCCATGAGACCTTGTATATTCTCAGGAAATGATTCCATTTGCTCTTTAATAGTGAGAGGATCCAAATTAAATTCTTTACAAATATCTCTGATTGCTTCACATTGAGCAATATGTTGCTTCTCCGTATAGGCTTGGGTTGATATAAGCCCTAAAAAATCTGGCAAACCGAGTTCCACTGGATCATTCGCTACATTATTTTGATCAAGACACATCAGTGATTGACCCCACCCTAAGTTTATAACACACAGATCAATGATACCTAAACCAGCTTTAGAAAGTTTAAGCATCAAGGGAACGCCTTCTTCTACTGTTTGTGCAATTGGTAAAAAATCTGTTCGATATGGTAATTTAGGCCATAATTTTATAGCCATTTTAGTAACAACACCAGTAGTCCCCTCCCATCCAATAAATAATCCCGCAAGGTCTGGTAAGGGTTGTCGACCGTACCAATAATCAGAAAGACTGCATGAACCAACCCTTACAAGATCTCCAGACCCTAAAACAGCTTCTATACCGTTTACAAACTCAGCTCCAGTGCCTCCAAGCATTCCTAAATTGAACATCCCATAACATAAGCATGATGGAACTACTCCCGTCCCAGGGGGTGAATAAGTTACTCCTGCCATCAAATCCGGATGATTTCTGTTTAAAAATCCTTGTAAATCCGCCCAAGTCACCCCTCCCTCAATCACAACATACATGTCATCCTCATTTACCTCAAGAATTCGATTCATCCGTCTCATATCAATTACGATTCCTCCTCTTCGAGGGGTGGCGATAGAACCAAAGTTTATGCCAGAAACCCAGGGTACTACTGGAATTTTGTACTTATTAGCAATTTTAATAATTTCCTGAACTTCTTCGGCAGAATTCGGCATTATGGCTATATCACATTTACCTTCCGGTTCTGCAGTTACAAAATCATAGTGATATAAATAGGTAATTTCGGGTTCATCAGACACATATTTTTCACCCACTATATTCTCTAATTCTGAAACAACTTCGTGATTAATCACTTCTTTATCACCTTTATGAAAAAATTTGATTAAAGCAATTTTTACTAACTAATATGAATATTATTGCTTTTTAATTATTAAAGAATTTTTGTTAAGTTTCGAAAGATGCCTTATTTTCCTTAACAAATAATTATTTATAATTTTAAAACAGACACTTCATTAGACTACATAATTAAAAACCATTAAAATGAGAAAAATGCTTAATATAGAATTTCCAGATGATATGATTTCATTATCGTTATATAACATTTTTAATTATAGAAAAAACGATAAAAAGTTTATTAAACACGCTAAAGATTGGAATAAACAAATTGTCCTCCATGTAGAGCCGTTTTATCCGGTTACTGTTATTTTTGAGGGAAATGATATAAAGTTCCTCAGAAGAGAAGTTACCGATTTCGATTTGAAGGTTAAAATCCATCTTGATACCATGTTAGATATTGCTTACGGTAGACTGAGCCCCACAGCTGCTATAGATGAAAAAAAGATGGAAATGATAGGCTTAGAGAAAGATCCTAAAATAATGCCTAAATTCTTCAATATTTTTGTAACCTCTATGACTATGGTTGCCGCTGACCCTCAACTACATTATTATGAAATAATTGAAGGAGCTCGTTAAAAGGTGATATAAAATTACAAGTGTAAAAGAAAGGAATATATTTGAGAAAGTTAGCCGAGAGGAGGTTTATAAAAAATTAGTAGAAATATTTGGTTCTACTAATGTGACTAATAGACAGGTTGATTTATACCCTTATTCTTATGATATGACTGAAAATGAACCCCATATGCCTGATTTTATTGTAATTCCTGAAAATACTGATCAATTAGTCCAACTGGTAAAATATTGTAATGAAAATATTATTCCAATTACACCATATATAAGCGGTAATAACGTTGGCGGTTTAACCATTCCTGAGCAAGGAGGTATTATTATTGATTTTGGAAAGAAAATGAAAAAAATTGTTCATGTAAATGACACTATGATGTATGCTTTACTCGAACCTGGGGTGACTTTTGGCCAATTAAAAAAATATTTGGATGAAAATTATCCCCACTTAAGGTATAGTTATCCTAACGCACCTCCCTATGCAAGTGTTGTAGGGAACGCACTCTTAAGTGGAATGACTAATTTAGCCACAAAAATAGGCTCAATGGGAGATGCTATTAATGGTCTGGAAGTTATTACAGCTGATGGCAATATTGCACGGATTGGGTCTTGTTTTTATGGGAAAGAAGAAGCTGATCCTGATAGTTGGTGGGGTCGCGGTCCAATTCCCGATTTAGGAGGTTTATTTATTAACTGGCAAGGGATGACCGGTCTTGTAACTAAATGTGCGGTTCAATTATGGCCTAATCATCCCCTTAAAAAGCCCTATCTCGCAATTTTTTTTGGTCTTACTGACGTTGCCCCATTTCTACGAGAAGTGGGAAAAGCAGAAATAGTAGATGACATCGTAGCATTTTCAATTGAAGTGGCAAAAATGGAGGTTGGCATTCCTGAACCCGTAAGATATCCCGAAGAACCACCATACAGCGCTGTTATCCCTATTTCGGCTCCTACTGAGAGTATGTTAAAAGCAAAAGAAGAAATTCTAATTAATATTGTAAAAGAATTAAATCAAAAGGGTACAAATATCCACTTAATTAATTATAACGAATTTTCTAAATTATTTAATTTAAAAGCGCGTACTATTTACGAGCTACCAGCTGTTATTTTAAATTTAGTGGAATATTCAGGACTTACTTGGTTTGGATCCTATGCTCCCTTACATAAATTTGAAGACTTAATTGAACGAACTGATGCTTTATTTCAAAAACATAATGTCCCTCCATATATCATGATGAAAACTTTGAAGTCATCACATCATGGGATATTCAGACCTATTTTCCGGTTTAAAAAATTTGAAGACCAAGAAAGGATGGTTAAATTAGTTGAGGAAATCACGGATCTCTGCATTAATGAAGGATGTATCCCCTATAAAACTCCAAAGTGGATGACGGCAAAAATGCGAGAGAAAATAAATCCCGGATGGATAGATTTATTTGAAAAAATTAAGAAATGCATGGATCCAAATGGTATATTTAATCCAGGAAGGTGGAATACATAATGGTTGCAGTTAAGATAGATGAGGATATTAAGGGTAAAGAATTCCTAGAGATGGCTTTTGAACGTTGCATAAAATGCTCCACTTGTAAATATAGCTATAAAGACTTTGAACCGATATGCCCTTCAGGAGAGAAGTTTCTTTTCGAATCGTATTGGCCGTCTGGGCGTATTAGAATCATTAGAGGTTTAATAAACGGGGATTTAGAATGGATAGATGATTTAAAAGATGCTATTTTTGCATGTCCCACGTGTGGGGGTTGTACTGATTCTTGCCAAGCACCCCATGCTGATTTCATAGTGGATATGATTGAAGCATTAAGAGAATTGGCTGTTAAACATATTGGTCCGGGACCAAATCAGAAAAAATTAATGGAGAGAACATTAGAAAAATTTAATCCCTATGATGAACCTAATTCTGATAATACCGATTTAAAGAAAAAATGGGGTTTACCTGATAAAGCAGAATGGGTTTATTATATTGGTTGTACGTCAAATTATCGCCAACAAGTAATAAGAGATGCTACCATCAAATTTTTAAAAGACGCGGGTATTGATTTTACCTTAATAGATGAACATTGCTGTACCAGCCCGATGCTTAGAACAGGTCAAGTTTCATTAGCAAAAGAATTTATGAATTACAATATCGCACAAATAAAGAATGCCGGAGCATCTAAAGTAGTCACTTCCTGTGCGGGTTGCTATAGAACGATGCAGAAAGATTTCGAAAAATTTGGTACTGAAATGGATCTTGAGATATATCACACAGTCGAACTCATAAAGCAATTACTGGATGAGAAAAAAATAAAATTCAAGGGAGAATATAACAAAACAGTTACCTACCACGATCCCTGTCATTTAGGACGCCATATGAAAATATATGAAATCCCGAGAGAAGTGTATAAAAAAATTCCCGGTCTTAAACTCGTTGAGATGAAAAGAAATAGAAATCACGCGTGGTGCTGTGGCGCCGGAGGAGGTGTAAAAATTGGATATCCCGAATGGGCTGTAGAGATCTCTGGTGAGAGAATCAATGAAGCTAAAGAAACGGGTGCTACAATTTTGTCTTCTGTGTGTCCATTTTGCCGTACCAATTTAAGAGATGCCAACGATAAATATGGAGGAGAATTTGAAGTC
>SMTZ1_10008599_pt1 | contig 10189 bp, 11 predicted proteins | sample DeeMarSWOR136_30_FD_25667 | JGI IMG/M metagenome (IMG submission 25667) | reverse complement strand
TATAATACAATCACGAGAAGGTACTATGTCCTTCTTGGCTCGCGTGAGCTGAAGATGGAAGGCAGTACCTTTCTTATTTCGTGAAGAATCAGAGGTCCTTAGAAGGAGCGGAATTATAGATAATAGTATAAAAGGAGAAATAATGAAAGAAATGATACCGAGAGAGATGATCGAACAACGGATATTCCTGATCCGGGGACACAAAGTGATGTTGAGCACGCATGATGGCTACGTTGTATTGCGTGGAGGTGAGGGTCTTGGTTCAGGCAGTAAAGCGTAATATCAAGCGTTTTCCATCAGATTTTATGTTTCAGCTGAATAAAAAAGAGTTGGGGTGGTGCGAGACGTGCCAGACCATACGCGTTTACCGAGCAAGGTGTTGCTATGCTTTCTAGCATTTTACGCAGTAAACGTGCTGTTCACGTGAACATAGCCATCATGCGTGCATTTGTGAAACTCAGGCAGATACTCTCGACCCGCAAAGACCTTGCTCATAAGCTGCGAGATCTTGAAAGAAAGACTGAAAAACATGATAAAGAAATCACGGCTATCTTCGAGGCAATCAAACAACTCATTCAGCCCGTTAGAAACGAAAGGATCCAGTTGTGTATTATACGTATGTAATAGTGAGTAAGAAAGATGGTAAGTTCTATACCGGATCTACCACTGATTTACGGAAACGTTTCAAGCAACACAATTCCGGCAAGGTAATGTCCACAAGAAATAGAGGACCTTTCATTCTGGTTTACTATGAGGCTGGTCTGAATGCACAGGATGCTCGAGCTAGAGAGAAATATTTGAAAACAGGGATGGGTAAAAGATATTTGAAAAATAGAATAAAGCGTTTCCTGTTTCTAACGGGTTTGGTACCTACAAAACCAAAAGGATAGGATTTTATTAGAAGCAGATTGATATGTCAAAAAGTCAAGCACCGAACCCAAAGATCGCGGTATCCGCGTAATGCGCAGCAAACAAATCCGAAATCCGCAATTCAAAATTCGAAATTTCAAAGTTATTATCTTTCTTTTGTATCGCTGACATTGATTGCGCTTTAGCGGCAAGAATGTCCAGAATGTCAAGCCTGACCCCAACAGCGGGATCCATAACCGTGCGCAGCACTGTTACCGCTCCGCAGGAGCCATTTGTGTCTTGATTTCTTTAGCATATTCGACTATATTATGACAGTCTGACCCTACAAAGGAGGATTAGATTATCAGATTATCATGGCAGAAAATATAGCAAGAAGAGAATTTGATATAGAAGAAGCGATTAAATTTGGTTGGAATACCATGAAAGCCAATTTCTGGTTTTTCTTCGGTATTATATGGACTGCGGTTGCAATTAGCATTGTACCCAACCTGCCCGTGTTGATAGTCATGCGAGCTTCGCGTTTCACTGGAGAACATGCTTTCATAATTGCAATACTCTATATTGTTTCTATTGTTGCCGGCTCAATAATTCAGATGGGGTATATTAATATAGGACTGATATTCTGCGATGAAAAAAAGGCAAAATTCAGCGATTATTTCGCACCCCTCCCGCATATTCTAACATACATTGTCAGTTCAATACTTTATGGTTTAATCGTAATGGGAGGATTTTTACTTTTTATCATACCAGGTATTTACTGGGCTGTTAAGTTTCAATTCTTTGGTTACTTCATTATTGACCAAAAATGTGGTCCAATCGATGCCTTGAAAAAGAGCTCTGCTATTACCGAAGATGTGAAATGGCAACTTATTCTATTTGGGATTGTGCTCTATTTAATCAATTTGCTCGGGGTTATTGCACTCTTCGTTGGCCTCTTTGCCGCAGGGCCAACAACGTTAGTTGCCTACACATCCGTCTACCGCAAACTCCTGAATCAAACAAAGGCTGTGACGGCGTAAGCCGCTGTAATCTTTCTGTGATCTGTGTCCCGCTCGGCGGGATCCTCGAATTACCAATTTTTAATAATATGAAATAATATAATATGAAAATTCGGAGTAATCGACACCGAAGGTGTGTAATCCCAATGTCGTAATATCAGCGAAGTATGGCGGATGCGGCGGTTTCGATAAAGAGGTCGATTTTCTGCTTGACATTATTAATAATATGATTAGAATCTATTCATATAATGAATAGAAATAAATCTTATAAAAATAAAGAATACCGACCCCGATGGTTAGCAGAAAATATGAGGCAAGCAATTGATGTCAATCCGATTGTTATCCTTAGTGGCGCAAGGCAAACTGGCAAAAGTACTCTTCTAAGAAATGAAAAGCCTTTTACTAACTGGCGATATCTATCATTTGATGATATCGATGTCCTTGGTCAGGCTAAAGATGATCCAAAATCCTTGCTTTCGATAGAAGTAGATACTGTTATTGATGAAATACAGAAGGCGCCTGAAGTGTTATCGGTAATAAAGAGATTGGTAGATGAAAACCGAAAGCGTCGTTTTGTTCTTTCAGGCTCTGCCAATTTATTACTAATGAAACAGGTTACCGAGACACTTGCCGGTCGCAGTTTATATTTTTCTCTATTGCCGTTTTCGTACAGTGAATGGCTGGTCAAAGAAAAACCTAAATGGTTCTTACAACTTCTTAATGGTAGATTACCGAAAGAGAAAAAATATCAAATTGTTAGTCCGTTTCCGCATTTTTTTCGAGGATTTTTGCCGCCAGTACTGAGGTTGAAAAAAAATGAACAGCTGTCGCTCTGGTGGGAAGGATATACAAAGACCTATCTGGAAAGGGATTTAAGAGAGCTTTCAGAAGTTTCATCATTGAGTGATTTCAAGAAAGTTATGGAAATACTTGCTATACAATCTGGATGTATTTTGAACGAAACTGATATTGCTCGCAAATGTGCAATGAGTCAACCAACAGTACATCGTTATATAAATTTGCTGGAAACATCGCATCTCTTTGTGAAACTGAGACCCTTTACAAAAGGTAAACTTCGCAGGATTATAAAGTCGCCGAAAGGATATTTCCTTGATCCCGGCCTTGCTTGTTATCTTGCAGGTTACTATTCACCGGATGTGATTTTACCGGAATCCCGCGGTTATCTATTTGAAACATTAATTTTACTTCATCTAAATATCATTGCCTCACTCGCGCGGGCTAATCTATTCTATTGGAGAACCTGGGGTGGAAAAGAGAAAGAGGTTGATTTTGTCTTGGAATCAGCACGAAAAGCTATAGCTATTGAAGTCAAACTTTCACAAAAAGTGGGTTACGAAGATATACAGAATATTAAATTCTTTATGGACAGTTACCGAAATGCTATTTTGGGTCTCATTATTTACAATGGTCGTGAAATGGTCTACCTCACGAGGAATATAATTGCCGTGCCCTGGACCGCGCTGTGTTGAAAATGAAATGGGTTTTGCCCATGGCTATTTACTTGCTGAAGGGATAATGGCAGTTTATATCCATAAGTGGATTGGAAATACCAGCTCCCTATCACCCCTGCATGCCTTTCGTTGCCTGACTCCTCTTCACTTTTTTTCTTGCGACATTCCTCAATTATTCCCCTCCCTGGATGGGAGGGGATAAAGGGGAGGGTGTATTATCTTGCCTGATTCTATACCATAATTTCCGCTCTGCCTCGGTCATATTTTTCCTTAAACACCGGGCACGGTCAGAACGTGACAAGGCTCTAGACATTGACTATCACCCCCTCCTTAATCCTCCCCCATTAAGGGGGAGGGAATAAAAAAGAGAAACTTCCCCATCAAGAAGGAGGGAACGAAGAGAAGAAATCCCTGCATTAAAGACAGAATATTTTCATGGTAACAACAATCAATTTTCTTTACAACGTTCATTCTATAGAAACAGCGTGTAATTTCAAAACCGTAAGTGAAGAGGAGTTAGTTTCGTTGCCTCTTGACTTTACCAATAGCCGAATATAATAAACCACTAGGAGGTTGGAATGAGACTCTGCGATGTTCTATTGTTGATTTCTTTTGTGCTGATACCGCTTTGCGCGGATACGATCCCGGGCGGCGACGTGTCCGGCACCTGGTTTGAGGCGAACTCGCCGTATTACATCATCGGTGATATCACCATTCCGGCAGATTCAACTTTGACCATCGAACCGGGCGTGGATGTCATATTCCTTGGTCTGTACCGCTTGACCGTGAGCGGCAGGCTGACCGCAACCGGCACGATAGCGGATTCCATACGCTTTTATCCGCAGGACACCCTCACGGGCTGGCAGGGCCTTTATTATTATGCGACTGGAGCCTGCACCCAGGGTCTGGATTATTGCGTGATCGAGCATGCGCGCGAGAGCGGTGTCCATATTCATGCCACGGCACTCACCCTGAATATCAGTGACTGCACCATTGCTTACTGCCGGTCTCAACTCGGCGGTGGGATCCATGGACATGGGTATAGCTCAACACTGAATATCCAACGGTCAAGCATATGCTTCAACACGGCAGCGGCGGATACTGGCGGCAGGGGAGGCGGGATCTTCATCTTTTATGGAACATTGAAGATGGACAGTTGTATTATACATGCCAATCGCGCTGTGATTCCAACACATGAGGAATATTATTCGGCACGCGGCGGCGGCATTTACTTTTGTCACTCCTCGCTCTGCGATACGATAAACAACAGTTTATTCAGCGATAATTTCATCGGGCTGAGTAACGGCGGGCAGTCAGGAGGAGAACAGCCTTCCTGGACCGATGGTGGAGTAGCGATCTACAACGATAGTGAACAGCATGCCGTCATCTTGCACTGCGTATTTTCGGGAAATACCGGCAACGCCCGCTTCGGTGAGGGCGGTGCGATCCAGGCGACCGGGCTGACCATGAGCACATTGATCTCGCATTGCTTGTTCAGCAATAACCGGATTACGTCGAATAACGGCCTTGGATCCGCCCTGCACATTCAAAGTGGAGTAGACATCATTAACTGCACGTTTTCCCGGAATGGCCGGTATTCGGTATGGCTGGAGAACGGCCATGTTCGTTCATACACCGTCTGCAACAGCATTTTCGCGTGTGACACGCACGGCATAACGTTTTGGGGCGGGACGAGCGATTCAACCGTGAGCGTTACCTACAATGACTTCATGGATGAATGTAGTTCCATGCCACCCGGCTTCGGCGTGCTTGATACAGTCAACTACAACGGCGATTCCTGCGACTGCTACTTCAACATCTTCATGGATCCGATGTTCGTGGATACCGCGAATGATGACTATCATTTGCTGGCAAATTCGCCCTGCATTGATGCCGGCGATCCGACATACCCTTATGACCCGGACAGTACGATCGCGGACATAGGATGTTACTGGTTTGACCAGACCGGTGTTGTGGAACGACCGCTCACCAAACCCTTGCAAGGTGCGTACACCGGCGCGACCGTCTTTTCCGGGCCGCTGGTATTGCCACAGGGAAAGGCCTGCCGCGTCTTCGACATCACCGGCCGGGAAGTCGACATCCAGTACCTGCGACCGTGAGCTTATTTCATTAAAATTGACGCGGCGGTCGTGCACAAGGTTGTAAAGGTCAGATAGACTTCAAGATTGAACATTCGAGCTCAGGGCAGAAAAGTTCGATACTGTCATTGCGAGGCGACGGAGTCGCCGCGGCAATCTCGTTACTGAGAATTTAGAGAATTTGAAGCCTGACCCCGATACCGTCATTGACATTTCCAATAGGGATGTATAATCCTTTACCTGGAGGCAGGAATGAAACTTTTTAAAATAGCATTAATTTTTTCGTTGATACTCATCCCGGCGTTCGCCGACACGATCCCGGGCGGGGACGTGTTCGGTGTTTGGTTCGCGGATTCGTCGCCCTATTACATCGCGGGTAATATCACAGTGCAGGCGACTGATACCCTGGTTATCGAACCGGGCGTCCTGGTCGATTTTCTGGGCGGCTACAGCTTCACGGTGAACGGCGTACTGGAAGCCTTAGGTTCAGCATCGGATTCGATCCACTTCTTTTCCGAAGATACTGTGACAGGCTGGTCAGGAATTATCTGTGTTGAGGTCTGTGACAGCCCGCAGTTGTCGTATTGCACGGTCTCTTATGCGGACTGCGGTATTGAGGCATATCCGGGCTTAAGTAGTGTCTCCATCTCCCATTGCAGGTTCAGCAGGAACACCCGGGCGCTAGTATGGTACGGTATTACGTCCCTTCAAGTCGATGATTGTGCGTTCAGTGACAACTCGGCGACATACGGTGCAGCGATTGCAATCTATATTGCAAGTGGACCCGTAGAGATCGCCGGCTGTCTCTTTGAGAACAATGCTGCATCAACCTATGGCGGAGCCATGTCGATTCAAACGGGGTCTGATAATAATATTAGCATAAGCGATTGCGCTTTCCTCAATAACACGGCTGAGGACAAGGGCGGTGCTATCGCCGCCTTCTTGATGTATTCCTCCCTGTTGATAATTGAGAATTGCACATTTGCGGAGAACACGGCCGATGGCATGAATCATAATGAAGGCGGTGGTGCTATATGGGCGAGCTATCTACCCGATTTCAGTATATCCTACTGCTGTTTCTACGATAACTGGGCATATTATGGATCGGCAGTCAACCTTGCTTCTGATTATGGTGACAGTAATCTTGATCTGGACCACTGTACGTTCTGGAGTACAGACGGTTCACTGGAGATTTTTGGTGTGGGATCTTCCAATACCATACTGGATGCCAGCAACTGCATATTCACCGGCGCTGATTATGCGATAGCTAATCATGCAAACATGACCCTGACCGTTTCATATTCTGATTTCCATAATAACGATGGTGACATCGAGGATCCACCTTCTGGTTTCGGCGTGCTCGACCGGGTTAATTACAACGGCGACTCCTGCGATTGTTACTATGATATCTTCATGGATCCGGTGTTCGCCGACACCGCGAATGATGACTATCATTTGCTGGCAAATTCTCCGTGCATTGATGCCGGCGACCCAACATACCCTTATGACCCGGACTCAACGATCGCGGATATGGGCTGCTACTGGTTTGACCAGACTGGTATTGCGGAACGACCAGTCACGAAATCCGTGAGACATGGTTACACAGGCGCGACGGTCTTTGCCGGTCCGTTGGTTTTGCCGCAGGACAAGAATTGCAAAATCTTCGATATCACGGGACGTGAGATTCACATCCTAAATCCCGCACCGGGCATTTATTTCATCGAGGCGGATAACAAGATTATTCAAAAAGTAGTTAAAATAAGGTAGTCATCACTGTCCCGCTCGGCGGGATCCTCGAATTACCAATTTTTAATAATATAATATGAAAATTCGGAGTAATCGACACCGAAAGTTGTGAAGCAATCTTGGGCATAAAACTTGACTTTTCTGCATTTTGGGGCATAATAGAAACAAGAAACAAAACAGGTACACAACAAGAAAAACAAATGAAATCATTGGATATTGATTTTCTAACCAGGCAAGCAATCCCTATTGAAATGGGAGGATTACTTCAAAAAGTCGGTGAGTATAAGGGCAGACAGGATTTGTTCCAGCATCAAACACCGCAAATTTTGGATACGCTTAAACAAATAGCTATTATAGAAAGCACAGAGTCTTCTAACCGAATTGAAGGCGTAACGATTCCTGAGAAACGATTTCGGGAATTGATGGTAAATCCGGTAAAACCGAAAGACCGTTCAGAAGCTGAAATCCTTGGTTATAGAGAGGTGTTGTCTCAAATTCATATAAGACCCGAAAGTCTTACAATTGACGAAAAAACAATTTTGAGATTTCATCAGCAAATATATGCTAAAACTGATATTACAGGCGGGCAATGGAAAAAACGGAATAATGTTATTGAAGAACGTCTTGCCAATGGCAGATGGATAACGCGGTTTGTGCCAGTTTCTGCCGCACAGACTCCCTATTATATGAAAGAATTATGCAGCCGTTACCGCCGTCTTCAGGATAAAGGGCAAATCAGCCCACTTATTCTTATCCCTGCATTTATTTTTGATTTTCTCTGTATACATCCTTTCACAGATGGAAATGGCAGAGTATCACGACTTCTTACCATTTTATTGCTGCATCAGATTGGCTACACAGTTGGTCGTTACATCAGTATTGAACGTTTGATTGAGGAATCCAGGGAGACGTATTATGAGGCTCTGCAAATTTCTTCGAATGGATGGCGTGAGGGAAAGCATAATCTAAAACCCTGGTGGGAATATTCATTAGGTGTGTTGATAGGTGCTTACAAAGAACTTGAGAAACGCGTAGGCGCAATAACGAAAACACGAGGTATGAAGACATCGATAGTGAAAGAGACCATTAAGAATTTGCCTTCTACTTTTAGTATCTCAGATGTAGAACGGCTGTGTCCGTCAGTAAGTAGAGATATGATAAGGGTTATCTTAAACAGTCTGCGTAAACAAGGTTTCTTAAAATGTCAGGGAACCGGCCGCGGAGCTCTATGGGAAAAACGTGGTAATAAATCATCTAAACGTGGTAATAAACGTGGTAATAATGATTAAAAAGTGTACTGACAATTCTGAGTAGGGAGTCTGATGGCATATTGGGGAGGAATGAATTGAAATCAACACCTAAAGTAAAAATTTCAATTATAGCAATCTTTCCTTTAATTATCTTATTATTGATCTTAAACTGTAGTGGCAAAAGTGTTGAATGGTTAGATAGCGGTTATAATTACCTTTGTTCAGACTGTCGGTATAAAATGTGGTATGATATGCTTGGAGAATGTGAACACTGTGGTGGTATGACCGAATCAATTTCATTTAAATACTGCTACGGCTGCGCCAAAGAATTGGATCTTTGTCAGATGTGTGGAGCACAGCGGTAATCAAGACACCCAGCAAATAAATCCGAAATTCCAATTTTTTATTCTTTGAATAACGTTGCTGTTAGGTAATACACGAATAAAACAGGGAATGCAAGAAGCATTGCAATAGCTCCAATAAAGAAACAGATAGAAACTACAACAAGTAGAACAGTACCAATCGTTAGAAATATCGGTTTTGGTAATAGTGGAACTAAAATAGCAACTATAAGGGCGATAACACCGACAAGGTGGCAGTTGTTGTGCCACCATCGCTTGAATTCATCACCATAGGTGACCGACACACGCCTGGAAAAAGCGCGGATTGTAGCACCGGTTCGCTCAAATGTGGTCTTGTATACCGCAAGGTAAGTCTGTCGCACCGGCGGATGGAATGGTTTTTCCTCTAAGACTAAATGCTTGCCCATTTTACTTGACCTCCTATTAAATTATAAGAGCTAGCAGCTGCTGGTCAAGGTATGACGTGTAGGATTAAGTATGATAGATCTTTAATGTCCTTGCGAACGAAGTGATACTGCAAGCGAAGTCCTTGGATTCCGAGTATGTCGCGGGACGGTCCTGCGAGCAGAGTGATACTGCGAATCCTTTTAGGATGATCCTGCGTATAGCCCGCTTGACATCTTTGTCGTTCTCGGCTATACTGACATAGTGGATTAAGTCTGTAGAAAGGAGTGGAATTGAAGAATAAATATCATTATATGGAAATAGTTGTCCTTAGTAGTCAACCATGAAACCTGAAGAGAAAGCACGACAAAAAATCGATCAATTACTCGAAACTGCAGGTTGGAAACTACAGGAATATGCACAACTAAACCTGAGTGTGGGTCTTGGTGTGGTAATAAAGGAATTTCCTTTAAAAACTGGCCATGCTGATTACATGTTGTTTATCGATAGCAAAGCAGCTGGGGTTATCGAAGCCAAACCAGAGGGCAGTACTTTGGGTGGTGTTGACTACCAATCCAGAAAATATATCGACGGATTTCCAGAGAAAATACCTCATTATCAATTACCATTACCTTTCGCTTATGAAAGTACTGGATCCGAGACATATTTCCGTGATCTGCGAGATCCTGAGCCTTGTTCGCGTCCATTATTCGCATTCCATACACCAGAAGGGTTGCGCAAATGGTTGGATCAGAAAGATACGCTTAGAGCCCGACTGAGAAACATGCCACCCTTAATTACAACAGGATTGCGTAACTGCCAGATAGACGCTATTACGAAGCTGGAAGAGTCGTTTTACGACGCACGACCACGTGCTCTAATCCAGATGGCATCAGGTGCAGGCAAGACATTTACCGCGATCAGCTTTGTATACCGTCTTTTAAAATTCGCGGATGCCCAACGAGTTCTATTCTTGGTCGATCGTAGAACCTTGGGCAAGCAGACCTT
>SMTZ1_10009272_pt1 | contig 10190 bp, 11 predicted proteins | sample DeeMarSWOR136_30_FD_25667 | JGI IMG/M metagenome (IMG submission 25667) | reverse complement strand
ACTGGCTAAACAGCTAACACCCGAAACAGCTACCGGGGCCGATGAAGCTGGTAGAAAAGCCAAAAGGGCTGCGGCAACCGCCTTTCAGGCAGCGGAGGAGACCGATAGAAAAGCGGAGGCCGCTGCCATGGCTGGAGACGAGGCTATCGGGGCAGCTACCAAAGTAACGGGGTTGCTCGCCGGAAGGGTTGATGAGGCAGGGAGAGAAGCCAAACAGACCGCCGCTACCGGTTTTCTGACAGCTGATAGGATACGGAAAAAGGCGGAGGCAGCCGACATCGCCGGTGATGAAGCCATTGAAGATGCCGCCAAAGCCTTACACCAGTTGGTAAGACGTGCGGAAGAACTGGCTAAGACGGCTGAAGCAGCTTCAGACTGCCGCTAAGGCCGAGGAAGCTAAAAGAGTCGCCGAGGAGGCAGGGCTTAAAGCGGAAGCCGCAGCCAGACAGGCCGGACAGGCAGCTCAGTCAGCAATGAGGTCTGCCGGTGAAGAAGCGGCCGCTAAGGCTGAGGAAGCCAAGAAGGCCGCCGAAGAAGCGGGCCTTAAAGCGGAAGCCGCTGCCAGACAGGCAGTTGAAGCGGCACAGGCTGCGATGAGGTCCGCCGGTGAGGAAGCCGCTGCTAAGGCTGAAGAAGCCAAGAAGGCAGCCGAAGAAGCTGGTTATAAAGCCGAGATAGCTGCCAAACAGGCAAAAGAGGCCGCTGAGGCAGCGACACACGCTGTTAAGGAAGAAGTCGTCACCAAAGCCGAAGAGATTAAAAAAGTCGCCGAAGTAGCCGGTCAGAAGGCCGAGGAAGCGGTACAACATGCTAAAGAGGCTGGTGCCGGTATCTCAGCAGTCACCGAGGCTGACGCCATTAGAGCCGAAAAAATAGCGAAACTTGCCCAGAAGGCCGTTGAAGAGGCGATTAAAGAGGCTATTACCGCCGGCGAACTTGCGGAAAAAACGACGGCTTCGGCGAAAGAGGCTATTGAAGAAACTGTAAAAACGCCATCCACAGGTACCGCCGAAAAGGCAGACGAGGCCGGTGAAAAAGCAAAAAGTGCTGCGGCTGCTGCCTACCGTACAGTTGAGGAACTCGATAGAAAAGCTGAAACGGCAGGAATGGCCGCAGAGGAAGCCACTGATGCTGCTGCTAAACTAGCGGGTATTGTAGCCGACAGAGTTAAAACTACCGCCGGACAGACCAAGGAGTCGACTGACTCCGGTATGAAAATAGCTGAGGAAACCCGCAAAAAGGCTGAAATAGCCGATATTGCTGGTGATGATGCCATTGATGCCGCAACTCGGACCCTGCATAAACTGGTAAGCCAGGCGGAAGAACTGGCTAGAAAAGCCTCAGAAGCCGCTGACACTGCTACTAGGGCATCGGCAGAAGCCAGGCAGGCTGCTGAAATGGCTGGCAAAACATCGCTGCAAGCATCCGAAAAAGCAGAAGAAGCTGCTCGGGGTGCTAAAGTATTAGCTGCCGATGCCATCAAAAAAGCCGAGGAGATGGCAACAAGGATTGAGAAAGCTCACCAGCAGACAGTTACCGAGGTGGGAGTCCTCTCTAAAAAGGTAGATGAAGCCCTCGGTATGGCTAGGGATGCTCTTGAGAGAATTAGGGATTTATCCGAGAGATTATTTACCGAATGGGAAATGGGGGTAATCATGCTCGCGGTAGTGGCCGCAGCCACCATGATAGGTTTCGGTTTGGCCGCGCTTTTACCGTAGATTAGCCGGATATAACGTTAATATATAGTTATTAAGCAGGTATATAAAGATAAGATAGCTTATCCGACTGGCGTTAATAAGGGGAGCGCATGAAGTTACTGTACGGTCTGCTAGCCCTTGGTATCATACTACTTATAGTAGGCGCTATACTGCTGCTTATATAGCTTAGGTGCTAGTACCGGTACTGATGCCGCTATTTACTGCGTACTGTTTTGACTAAATAATCAGGCTATTTCTGGAAATCAATCCAAACAGAAATAGCCTGATTGTATCTAAGTATATATGCTATTCCTTTTGCATAACTTTACTAATGGCAGCCCTTATTTTCTTCTGGTCGGGTATTACATAGCGTTCCATAGGCGGACTGTAAGGTATCGGCACATCGAGGCCACAGACGCGTTTCGGTGATGCTTTCAATTTACTGAATAGTCCATCATCCTCCACGACCATTGATAGTATTTCAGCAGCGGCCCCGCAGGTCTGGCACGCTTCATCAACAACCACCAGCCGACCCGTTCTGCTAACAGAATTCTTAATTGTATCTCTGTCCAGCGGCACTAGAGTTCTCGGGTCAATTACCTCACATGATATGCCCTGCCGCTCCATTTCATCAGCTACCGCCAGCGCCTCATAAACCATCTTGGATAAGGCCACCACCGTAACATCTTCTCCCCCTCTCTTAATGTCAGCCTTGCCGAATGGAATTGTATATTCCTCCTCCGGCACTTTGCCCTTTACCGGAGCCAGAGCAGAGTGTTCAAAGGAGATAACGGGATTCGGGTCTCTGACCGCAGTTTTTAGTAGCCCCTTGACGTCATAGGCAGTTGATGGCAGGATAATCTTCAATCCCGGGACATTCATGTACATTGAATAAGGACTTATGGAGTGCTGGGCAGCCATTGAGATCCCCGCCCCTATTGCCATCCGTAGTAATATGGGAAATTTTGCCTGTCCACCGAACATGTAAGTAATTTTGGCCATCTGATTTACCATCTGGTCCATGGCTACAAATCCAAATGTGGCCATTCTGATATCCGCCACCGCCGTGAATCCGGAACCGGCCAGCCCTATTGATGCCCCGACAAAGGCTGACTCCGATATTGGTGTCCTCCTGACCCTTTCTTCACCGAATTCTTCCTGCAGCTCTATTGGAATATCGGTGGACATGTGGACAGCCTTGGCATTTCGCCGGAATTCTTCCTGCAAGGCTTCCGTGGATGCTTGTGCGTACGTTATTTCTCTCATCAAGTCATTTCCTCCAGCGGTTTCAGTGCCACTACGTTGAAAAGATGTCCTCCAGGGCGTCCTCCGGTTTGGGGAGAGGGCTTTCCGCAGCATACCTTACGGCATCCTCAATTTGCTCCATTACCTGATTGTTAATCTCTGCCAATTCCTGCTCCGTCACTATCCCCGCCTCAATGAGTCTCCGCTCTAGGAACACAATCGGACACTTTTCCTTCCAGGCTTCAATTTCCTCTTTGGGGCGCAGGTCAGGAATAGAATCGTCTTCAAAATGCGGGTGCCAGCGATAAGTTTTATACTCAACAAATGATGGCCCGCCGCCGGCCCTCACCTGTGCCACCACCTCACTGGTCGCCTCACGAACAGCCACCACATCATTCCCGTTAACAGACCTGACCGGCATATCGTAAGCGGCCGCCCGCCTGGGTATATCACCTCCGGCTATAGCGTAAGTCGCCAGTGTATTTACCCCGTACATGTTGTTCTCGCAGGCATATATAATAGGCAGCTTCCATATCGAAGCCAGATTTAACGACTCCTGAAATTCACCCTCCTGGCAGGCACCGTCTCCGAAAAATACCACTGCAATCCTGTTCTTACCCTCCAGATGAGCCGCCAGTGCTGCCCCGGTGGCTATCGGAAGGCCGGCAGCCACGATTCCGTTCGCCCCCAGGATCCCTATACCGAAGTCGGCAATGTGCATCGAGCCGCCCTTTCCCTTACAATAGCCCGTCCTTTTCCCGAAAATTTCAGCCATCATTCGCCTGATGTCGGCACCCTTGGAAATAAGATGGCCGTGGCCCCGGTGATTGCTGACAATACAATCATCCTTCCTGAGACTGAAACAAACACCGACCGCTATCGCCTCCTGACCGATGTATGAATGGACTAAACCGGGAACGGTGCCGCTACGACTTCTGTATTCTTTGGACGCCCTTTCCTCAAAACGCCGAATCGTCAACATCGTACGGTACATCCTGACCAGTTCTTGATTATTTATGGCCACTCTATATATCCTCCAGCAAAATCACGTTACCGATACAACCAACTCCCCTGCCACCATTCTCGATATACTATATCATAGTTCCACTCAATCCGTTAAAATCCGCTGCCACAGATAACAATGGCATCCCTACCCCGTAAGCACCTTAAACATTTCCAAACGTAACGTGCTATAATATCATTGGTAATTTTGAGGAGGACACAAGAGTGCCAAAGAAGTTAACGGTTATTCCTGAGCAGTGTTCTGATTGCAGGATATGTGAACTCGTATGTGCTATTAAACACTTCGGGGTAAACAATCCCAAGAAATCAGCCATAAGGATTATCAACACTTACCCTCATCCGGTAATGCGAATGCCCGTTGTATGCAGCCAGTGCAAAGTGCCGGCTTGTGCTCAGGTATGCCCCACCGATGCATTGCGGCGATTAGATGGCGTCGTGCAACTTGATGAAGAAGCCTGTATTTCCTGTTTCAAGTGCATCGAAGCATGCCCGTTCGGCGCTATATATGCACATGAAGACTGTGACCTTCCTATCAAGTGTGATATGTGTGGTGGTGAGCCGGAATGCGTTAAAAACTGCCCGCTGGGAGCTCTGAGGCTTATACCGGAACATGCCCTCGGCGAGACCAAACGCCTGAATAATGTCCTCAGCTATACCCAGATGAGAGAAATCGAGTTCTACGAAAAGGGTGAAAAGAGGACCATACGCTACGCCGAGATAGGTAAGGAAGAGCTATGAGCATTAAAAGCGGGTATTACAAGAAACACCTTGCAGTAGACCTTACCAAAGGCAGTGTTGAATACCGGAACCTTCCGGACACTTTTTTGGCCAGGTACATCGGAGGACGCGGCTTCGGTGCTAAACTGGTATGGGATAATCTGAAGAAGCATAATTTCAGGATAAACCCTCTTGGTGAAGATAATCTCATGGTTATCGCACCCGGCCCTCTCACCGGCGTTTACCTGCCTTCATCGGGTAAGAATTCCTTTGTTGCTATTTCGCCGGCTACGGGAATATATGGCGATTCATCATTAGGAGGCAGCTTCGGTGTTGAACTCCGACAAACAGGAATTGATGTCCTCTCTATAAACGGTAAAGCGCCTGAGCTGTCTATATTGTTTATCGACAATAACGAAGCAACTGTTATTCCCACGCCTGAACTAAAAGGTAAAACCAACCTGGAAGCTGAGGGGCTTATCAGGGAACGGCTGGATACCCAGTCAGCACATATCGCTACTATCGGCCCCGCTGGTGAAAATCTGGTCAAGTTTGCCTGCGTTAATGCTGATTGGGGAAGAAACGCCGGCAGGACAGGCTTCGGTGCTATCATGGGCTCCAAGAACCTTAAGGCAATCATCGTCAGGGGTCATCAGGACCTGCCTGTTTATGACATAAACGGTCTGATGGCGGAGGCCAGTAAGGCTTTTAGCTACCTCAGGGAACACAAGTATTTCAAACTGTGGCAGCAGCAGGGTTTAATGAATGTCATCGACTACGCCAACGAGAAGGGTATCCTGCCCACGTATAACTTCAAGGATAGCGTTTTTGCCAAGTATGACCAGATAAACGGCGCGACGATGCTATCCGACTATAAGATAGGTGATAGTTCCTGCTTTTCCTGTTCCATGTGTTGCAGTAATATCTGCCTGGTTAAAAACGGTAAATATGCCGGGACGGTGGTCGAGGGACCGGAATATGAGTCCTGCGCTATGCTGGGTTCCAATGTCGGTATTGACGATTTTGCTGCTATCCTCTCGGCAAACCGACTCTGCGATGAACTCGGTATAGATACAATCTCTGCCGGTAACCTTGTCGGTGCTGTCATCGAGGGTTACGAAAAAGGAATCATCTCCCTGGCAGACCTCGGTGGTCAGAATATTACCTGGGGTGACGATGACAGCATAATAAACCTGATACGAATGATTGCTTATCGGGAGGGTATCGGCGATATTATCGCTGATGGACCGCGCCGTATTATTGAAAAATGGCCTGAAATGGATAATATCATCCTTCAGGTTAAAGGGCTTGAGCAGTCTGCCTATGACAGCCGGGGCGGCAGTTCTATGGCACTCGCATATGCCACCTCTGACATCGGTGCGCACCATACGCGGGCGTGGACCATCGCCAGAGAAATGGAAGAGGGTCAGAACTGGTCCGATGAGGATCGTGTCGCTACGGTGATATATCACCAGACACTGCGCCCGCTGTTTGATATGCTCGGCGTCTGCCGTCTACCATGGATTGAACTCGGTCTCAATGAAAGGCATTATGAAAACTTCTACACCTATGTAACTGGAAACCAGCTGACCCTTGAGCAGCTCTTGGCTTTATCCAGCGATGTCTATGATCTTACCCGCTTAATCAATGTCCACCTAGGTGTCAGCCGCAAGGATGACACCCTCCCCTACAAGGTACATGCCAGCCCCCCTCTTACCGGCCCCAATGCCGGCAAGGTTGTCGATAAAGACTCGTTTCAGAACCTGCTTTCTCTGTACTACCGAAAACGCGGCTGGGACGAAAACGGTCTGCCGCTGCCAGATGTTGAAAAAAAGTTTGACGACTGAGTGTATTAGCCCTAAATGTTGACATCACCGCTGAATTATGGATATTCTTAGCAAAAATATGCTGAAGAGGTTATCGTCATGGAACTGTCACCTGAAGAAAGAAGAAGGATATACGAGGAAGAGAAGGCGCGGATTGACGCTAGAGAACAGATAGAGCGCGAAAAACGCCAGATATCTCAGGAAACCTCCGTAAAAATTGAGCCGAATGTTGCCGGTCTGCTCTGTTATCTCGGTGGATGGATAACCGGCCTTATATTCTTCATCCTTGAGCAGAAAAATAACTGGATTCGCTATCATGCTGCTCAGTCTATTTTAGTCTTCGGTACTGTCATGGTAGCCGGTATTATCCTCCGCCTGATACCTTATATCGGCGTCCCTTTTTCCGGCATCGTTTATTTTATTGGATTCGTTCTGTGGATTGTCCTCATGGTCAAGGCATATAACGGGGAACGCTACAAGTTGGCCATAGCCGGCGATATTGCCGAAAGAATGGTCTCATCTTCAGGTGCCATCCCTGAATATCAGAAACCCCCCGCCCCTCCTGAAAAGCCGGAAACGCCGCCCCCGCCCCAGACATCACCTGATATTGGCCTGGATAAAAAAATCAGTAACAAGGTCGAAGAATTTTTCGAGAGGAAAAAGGCGGGGAGAATGACGGCTTCCGCTTTCGCCATAGCGTGGAGCATTATCTTGCTCATCTTCTTCAACTACTTTTATGAGTATGTAGCCTACTATAGTGCTGAAACAGTGGGTAATGTTGTCACCTGGACAAGGTACACCTTCTTTACCAGTGAAATTGCTCAGTGGCTGCCGATACTTACAGCAACCCTGGTAATATCAATAATCGGCCATATCATACTCATCGTCTTTGACAGGTATCTTCTCCGCAAGATAATACTGTTTATCATAGACGCCTTTGGACTGGCCACGGTTGTTACTCTGGTCAGCGTTTTCCCGTTTGACTTCAGTGTCATACCAAATCAGGCAGCTGCCGCAGCTACCCAAGTTGGTGTCACGGTAGTATTAATCTGTATCGCGGTAGGTTTAGGAATCAGCCTGATTGTTCGACTGATAAAGGTACTCGTCGATATCGCTAAAGGGACGACACAGTACCAGTAGGCAACTTATGGCAACCGTAGCTCAGCGAACCGGGCAGGCCGGTGTTAGGCCGTGTTCGGCGATCTCCAGTACTATACTTTCCCCTTCCGGAGACAACCCGAGACTTTTCAGTTCCTCCTGAAGAGTATCAGGGGTACCGTAACCGCCCGCGTACCCGTTCGCCCGTGCCACGGCAGTAGAGTTGACGAAATCATTAAAATCGGGATAAATTGATTTAAATTCAGACGTAAGCTTCGGAATCTGCTGCAGGTAATACTTCTGGTGATAATTCTCAGCCTGGTAAAATGTGGTCGCCGGTACTATCTCTGTAAATACAGTAGTTTGCAGTTCGGCTTCCAGGTTATCTCTGGTCTCTATTGCCAGCCGTTTTTGCTCTTCATTATGGTAAAAAATTATAGACATATATTGGCGTGACCACTGCTCATGAGTTGGACTATGACCGTGCCAGAATACGTCCAGCAGGTCTTTATACGATATTTGGTTGGGATCGAACTGTATTTGAATCGTCTCGCTGTGGTCTCCTATATTTCGATACGTCGGGCCCTTGCTTGTACCACCGGCATAACCAACCCTGGTGCTGATGACGCCTTTTAAACTCCCGAACCGGGAGTCCGGACCCCAGAATCAGCCCATGGAAAACGTAGCCGTTTCTGTTGTCGCTGGCTGCTGCATATCAATAGGGGGAATATTCACTTTTTCCTCCGCATCCGGTTGCCTCTCCACAATCACATCTCCCTTGGTTACAGTACTTATCAAAGGAATTGCCGGTACACCCAGAAGTACCGCCAGTGCAATTATTATTCCGATAACGTCTGCTTTTTTCATCTTTGGTTTGGAGCCAGCCCCAAGTTAGGAACTGGCCATCCGTATCGCTTTCTGCTCACAGGCCCTTATACAATCACCACAGGCGCGGCAAAAGGACGGTTCCGGCATTGGCGGTGAATATGGAGCTTCCTGCCGGAGCAGTTTTGAGGGACATGCCTGTGCCGCAGCACACAGCCCGCTATCACAGTTTTCTGGACGGCATTTCTGGTAGTCCACCAAGGCCATCTTTCTGGCCATTTGCATACCTATTTACCTCGACTTGTTCGTTTCTTAGAAGCCAACGGCTTCAACAGGACCTGCCTCAGGTGGGGAATGTAAAATTACCGGACCGCCCGCAACCATTACTGTTAAAGAACGATGAAAGAACCCTAGAGGGACTTTTTTCGCCGCACTTCGGGCATAACACCTCTTTATCACTTTGAGATATCCCCTTAAAAGTTTCAAACCTCTCTCCGCATTTAAGGCACCTGTATTCATATATCGGCATCCTTCTCTCCTCAACTATTGCTTCAATTCTACTTACTAAAGTCTACCTCAGGTACCTTCGTGCCGTATGTGATTTTTGTCGCTTTCTATCGTGGTAAATTGCTGCCCAACACACCTCAGTGAGGCCCGAATACGGTAAAAATATTCCAGTCAAAATATATAACTGGAATTATCATCAACTATGCGTCAGGGCAAAGAAATCGTCTTGAAACTTTGCATTTGGTAGGAACAACGATAACTGAGGGACAGCCGACAGTAAGGCAACATGTAATATATCAGCCATAATAAAAGGCACTAGACCCTATCATTTGATAAGACGTAAGGGGTCTCTTTCATATTTCCAGGCTCTACATAAAACCTGCATTCTAGATAGGAAACAGCCGTCATATACCCGTTACCATTCATCTGGTGCAGTATGTGACGGCTGTATTCATCCTCTCCTGTCGTCCCTGCAACGGGGAACGGCAGGACTTGCCCTAATCTATTTACCAGGCTGCGCTATTTATATTTTGCTATTATTTCTTTCATTCCGTCGTAGATTTTCTGGGCTGGCCATCCCTTGGCGGTGGCCTCCGCTATCCATTTCTCGTGATACGGTATTACCAGCTTAGCCCAGGGTTCAACCTGTTCCGGCTTCAGATAGGTGATGATATGGCCCCATTCCTTGGCCGTTTTTTCAGCGAGCGCTATCAAATCCAGGTCGGCTTTTACAGATTCATCATTGACCCAGGTGTAAACTTCGGTAATGATTTTCTGGTATTCACCGGGTAATTCGTTCCAAGAGTCAAGGTTTACCATGAAGCCGATTGGTGACATGCCGGCGCCGCCATCACCGAAGACGGTATGAAACTTGAATAATTCCAGAAGTTGAAAATCGTAAACGGCCGGCCAGTGGGTTAAATGCCCTTCCACAAGGCCTCTTTCTATGGAGATATACCAGTCAGGCGGCCCTAATATTACTCCTGCAGCGCCTACCGCAAGCAGCATGTCTGCCAGAGATGCCCCGGAAATGAGCTTCATACCCTTCAGGTCTTGCGGTATCAGGGCCGACTTCTTGACAAGATGCAGTTGAGTGCCCGGCATCATTCGGGTGTCCAGCCACATTGTGTTCGTCCTTGCATTCTCCTCGTCTAACTCGGGGTATTTTTGTCGGAGTTCCGTGTAGATTTTCGTGCCATCGGGCATGTTCGGAAGGCCCGCGAAAGGCAGGGTTATAACATCGTTGATAACG
>SMTZ1_10025201_pt1 | contig 10191 bp, 13 predicted proteins | sample DeeMarSWOR136_30_FD_25667 | JGI IMG/M metagenome (IMG submission 25667) | reverse complement strand
TTCAAGAATTTGCTGCAAAACCTCTTCAGGTATATCTTTGTTTTCATAGCGTCTAATGCTCCTTCGGGTGAGAATCAAATCAAGAAGAGACATAGAACCTCACATTCTTCCTGAACTCTTCTTTGTATTTCCAGCAACAACTCTTAAATATATTTGTGGGCATGCATGCATGTTCCGTTAGTTGGTTGGATTAAATTTTAATCCAACCAACCAACTTCAACGGTTCTGCGGAAAAGTTATAATTGAACCAGAATAGACTGCTTTGATTGGCGACTTGATTGCTAGAGGGCAAGAACGTCAACTTGCGTGTGGCAGAAAAAAAGGACTTGCCAATTATTGGAGAGTGGAGAAGCAATCCAGAATTTCAAGGCGAATATAATATACTCATACAAGAGTCAAAGGATGAATTGGAGAAGAGGTATGACAATTTTCGTCCAGACGAGAAGTGGTTTTTGATAGAGAAAAAAGATGGTACCAAAATCGGTTTAGTAGTCTTGGAACAAGAAGGCGGCGTGCAAGAACTCGGATATGGTGTTATTCCGAACGAAAGAAGGAAGGGCTACTGTACCGAAGCTGTCAAGATTGCGGTGGATTACCTTTTCCTTTCAAAGCCAATAGTTCGCATTCAGGCTCATACAAATGTAAGGAACAAGGCTTCTCAGAGAGTACTGGAAAAAACAGGTTTCAAAAAAGAGGGAATTGTACGAAAACGCATCTTCATAAGAGGGAAGTGGAGAGATGAGTTCCTCTATAGCATTCTAAGAAAAGAATGGAAAGAACCGAGATCTCTGAACAAGGCAACCTAGCTCAGAAACAGTTGATCTTTTTTTTGTGTGTGGGATTAAATTTTGATCCTACCAACCAAAGGTACAGTTAACGGTTGGACCAGCCAACGGTTAATTGATTATTGGCTAATCTGTTTCTCCTAAACCATATACTGCGTAGTAACCTTTGATTAGTGGATCCCTGAAATGTATGCATTAGTTGCAGTTACTTCCCTACGTTATGATACATCGTGGGCACTGGTGTGTAAATTTCAACTTCGATACTGTCTATGACAGACTCAAACTTCGGCATGAGCTTCTTCATCTCTGGATCTGCACCCATCTTCTTCGGGTGGGCTTCAAATGCGGCGAGGCTATCGAACTCGGACTCACAAATGATAGTACGCATACTATCTCCTCCGCCACTAACTGGACGGTAGCACCTTGCAGATATCCTCAACACGCGGCTCGCGATAGCCATATGCTTTTCTTCAAGTTTCATACCTTCAGCCATCTTACCAGGGAGGAATCTCATAATGCTTCGCACAATTACTTTCATAATCTGTTTTTCACCTCCTATCAAAACCAAATAAAACAAAATATCATCCCAAGGAAATTTAATAGTATCGTCCAAAAAACACTAATCTTGCTTTTTGTCGATTTTAGATTCTTTTAAAGTCCAGATTGCATATGTGTAGGATTAAATTCTAGTCCAACCAACCATTCAAATTTGACCAATGAATTAAACCAATAAAATCAACTTATCTAGCCAACCTAACCAGCTCAATCAACCTACTTAAACCATGCACGGCATAAGACCTAGCGCGCATATTCACGAGCATGCATGCATCGAATCCTCCACTGAGTGGAGATATCACCCGCAAATCCATCTTTTTCTGCAACTGGACTATTCTGTCCAGTAAACCCATCCGTTTGATACCTTGGATTTTTTCAAGACCCCTTTTCTCACTCTTCCAGCGAGAGAACCGCCCTCCTTGCCTTTAGTCGGAAGACCTTGAGCCTCTAAGGCTTTGACCACATGCTCTAGCGTTCTCTTATTGGGATGGTTGAAGAAACCCTCATGAATCAGTCCTTCAAGCGCCCGACACATTTGACCGCCCCAAGTTTGAGGTCCGCGTGCACAAGATCCCTTGCGCTCCGCCGCCCGCGAGAAAATCGGCTGCATACCAAACTTATCAACAATAGCGCTCATTTCTCTATCAGATGGACACCCCTCAAACCGACTGGCAGCATCCAACATCTTGGGCAGAATCTGCATATCACCTGCTGTTATCAGAAAGCTGTCCGGGAAACCCAATGACCAATGCACCGACTTATCAATAGCATCTTGAGCCTCTAACGGTTCATAGAAATACGTATTATAAGTCTTAAGACGGTTCCCCCACGGCCGACGAGCAATGGATTTGATGGTTTGTACTGCAACATTGCGCTTACGACACACCTCAACTAACTCATTGAAGTCAGCTGCATAACGAGGATTCTGCATCAACAAATAGTTGTACGGCAATAAGACTGCATCGAAGTCAAAACGCTCCAAGCTGCGTTTGTGCATTGCTGGAACTTTGTCACCGTGACCTGTTACGCCCAGAAACCGCACCAAACCTTTGTCACGCGCTTCAATAAAGGCCTCCAAAGCGCCCCCAGGCCCCATCACTCTTTCCCAACCTGCCAGATTAGTCAAACCATGCATCTGCCAGAGATCGATATAGTCGACGCGTAGCCGTTCCAACGATCGCTTCAGATTGTCCAAAGCTCCTTGGCGCGAGCGTTTGCGCGTCTTCGTGGCAACGAAGAAGTCATTTCGATGCTTGGTCAACCAAGGCCCGATGACCTTCTCTGCGTTGCCATACATTGGCGCGGTATCGATATGATTCACTCCGTATTCTTGCAACAGTGCCAATGCACTATCCGCTTCTGCCTGCGTTGCTTTGCTGAGCGCCCAGCCGCCGAAGATGGCGCGCGTGCTTTGATGTCCTGTACGTCCGAATTCTTGTTTCGGAATCATCTCAATTTCCCTCCGTTTTACTCAAGTTGTATTAACTCAGTTGGTATCGCTATAGCCTTTATAATGTGTTCCGGGGCGGTCGCATCTTTGCCAGCAGCAGCTTCTCCACATCCTCAGCATCGGATTCGTCGGTCACTGGAATGAACAGCCAACGCCCGTCTCGCAACTGCGGGGCATCCTGCAGCATCCGCGAGATCTTCTCTCCGAGTTCAAGCTGCAGGGCGCGCTCGGCCTGAGCCTTGCCGAGTACGATCTGCGCAAGGATCCGTTCCTGCTGTGGGTGTAGTGCAACTAGTGATTTGGTGTTGCGCCGGTAGCGGAGATTCCAGCCGCTCTTGGCTGGGCCCCATGTGCTCCAGGTTCCTTCTATCCGGTAGGACCGTTCAACGAAGGTGGTCAAGCGCTCCCAGAGTGGGAAGCAAGAGCCTAGAGCCGATCGGATTTCATCCAGAGTCGGTTGGTGCTTGGAGTCAGTGAAACAACTCTCGGTCATCGTTGCTACCTCCTCCATTCGTCAATCGCAAGCGTCCTGATGTTAATCTGCCGCCCCTGGGGTGACGTAGACTTGCCTCCTCTACGCTACCGTACATCGGCGCTGTGTCAATATGATTTACGCCACACTCTAACAGCATATCGAGTATGCGATCGGCCTCCGCTTGTGTTGCCCTGCTCAAGACATACGCGCTAAATATTATTCGAGTACTAAAATGTCCAGTACGACCAAATTGGTTTCTGAGAATCATTCGTCAATGTCTCCTTGAATCATTTTCTACACCTTCCAACCTACTAATTAAGCACATAACTACTGCTTATATCGAAGATTTATGGAAGCCTATAATTGGTTGTCCTTTCCCCGTCGTTCCGTCGTCCAAGTTGGTTGGTTGGATAGGAATTCTATGCAACCAGCCAAAAAAATCTTAAGTGGCTTTCCTTTGCGTTATAGTTGGAGTGTTGTTGTCTGTGGACAACATTGAGGTCGTCCAAATAGGTGTTGTTAATAGAGATTCACCTGAGGAAGACGAGTTCGATAGGAGTCTTGTTTCCAGAATAGTGCTCAAAAATGAATTTGCGGATGGATTGAAAGGTATTGAGGAATTCTCTCATGTTTTTATTATATACTGGTTGGACAGAGTACCCGACTCTAAGAAGCGTCTGGTTGTCCCTGCAGGAAGTCAGGGACTCTCACAGCAGGTAGGAGTCTTCGCCACGAGAATGCCAATCCGCCCAAATCCTATTGGTTTGAGCATGGTTGAACTTGTCAAACATGAGAGGAATACTATCTGGGTGCGCGGTCTTGACGCTCTTGACGGTACACCAGTTCTCGACATTAAGCCGTATCCAGAATGTGTCAAAGGGCAATTCATTATCGCCGACAAATTTAAGGTCCCCAACTGGCTGCGTCAAGCATAAATCCTTGGTTGGTTGGATAAAACTTTAATTCTGTCTTTTCCGTTTTTTCATGTGGGTCTAGGTGATGCCTGAGCGGAAAAAGAGAAGGCGGTTTTCTGACCTATTTGGCTTTGACGAAGAAAAATTTCTTTTTGGAAAAGAACCTATCGAAGGTCAATCCGGGTATTCTATATCTGTAACCTACGATAGCAGTGGCAAACCTGTTGTTCAAGTGCAGACTCGCGGAGATGTGAACACGACGGAGTTACGGAAAGATATAGAGCACCAGTATCCCGGAGGTGGTGGGCGAGGAGGAAGCAAAGAAAAAGGAGGAAAAATCTAAGAAAAGCAAGGCTAAGAAAGCGAAGAAGCCGTTGATAAAAGTGATAGAGTGAAAGAGAAGAAGTTGTTTTCGCCCAAAATTTGACGTTAAAGTCCGAGATTGAAATTAAAGTTACTACTCTCCTTTATATCTATTCCTTTTGGGAAAAAAAGGTGACGATTTATTAATAGAGCTAACCTTTTTTGTTAGTGATAACCGATGAGCGAAGAAGAGAAAAAAGAAAAAGCAACAGCGTATCAATCCTCATGGCCGAGACAACCACAGAGACCATGGGAACGACCATGGCCCTCACCAACCCCCATGCCTATAATTCCAACAGAAGATATCAACAGAATACTCAAACAAATATTAGATCGACTGGGCGCAATAGAAAAGCGGCTGGAAAAAATCGAGAAGTTGTTGGCTGAAAAACAGTGTGTTCCGTGAATAGTTGCAGATAGTGTTGTCCTTGTCTAAAAGAGGAAGCAAAACTAGAAAGAAGTATTTCAAATTTCTCTAATACATGCATGTGCGTGCTCAAGAACCGCATGAATAGTGAGAGTTATTCTCTTTCTCCCATTATCCTTAATCCTTTGACATCTTTCACCACTTCTATTTCGATGGGAGTATTGGAGTTGATGAAATCGTATATTTGCGCTAGGAGTTCGTTGAACGTGTCATTCTTGTATGCCCTTAAGGTATCGTATGCAGCCAAAGCGTCGATTTCGTATCGTATCTGCCATTCATGTCTGCCCATGTGGAAAACAGTGAAGTAACACCCCAAGTACTTCCAACCTTTTGGTAGGCATTCTGCAAATTCTTCTTGATGCTTCAAGATCCATTCTCTGAAGTCATTGTTCTTTCCCTCTTTGACATTGAAATGCACTATTTTTTGATACATACCTTTCACTCTACCCCAATTCTCAACAATTGTATAATAAAATTCCGCATGCATGCATTATCTGTCAACTGTTTTGACAGCGTCAGAAACGCGTCTCAAATATTCTAATGCACATTCGTACGTAGGGAACCCTCCAAGCCCACATTCTGGTCCAGCGTACAGAATCCTATCCACGCCAAATTGGTTAACAATCTTAATTAACCGTTTCTTCATCAACCTGTCGCTTTCAAGAAAAACTTTTGAATCCAGGTTTCCACTTTTAACCCTCCTCCAAGCTTCTGCAATTTTTTCATTTATGGTTAATTCACTCATCTTCTGTTGGGAAGCTGTTGTTACGCTTTCTCGGATCAAACGGTCAAAATCCGTGATACATACGCTCGCTTTCAAGAATTTGTCTGTTGACTCCAGGAGCTTTTTGGTTTTCTTAGTTTGGTAGATGGGGTCATCTACGTGTGACTCAATTATGTTCAGCGGTTCTACGTCCCAAAACAGCTCATCCGCCGTGTTGTGAAGATGTATGCATGTCTGTATGCCTTTAGAGTTGGCTCTGTGGAAGATGGATTCCCAAGCCTTTTGCAGGTGTTCTCTTCCTTCAGAGCCACGGTCGATTAGCGGGTCGTCCAGCAATCCAAAGATTGGCTCATCTATAGCAACTAGGCTTACGCTTCCATACTTTCCATTGAAGAGATTGTTCTCTACTATCTGCGAAATCATCTCTCCTACTCTGCTGAAAATTTTTTTGTCTCTATAAATGAAGAGTGAAGAAAGCGTGTAGGGGCCTGTGACGCAAACCTTGACTTGAAACGATTCGCTTATCCTTTCATAAATCTGCTGAGAATTTTCTTTTATTGCTGAAACCTCAGGTATATGACTTTCTTCTGGCCTCAGAGACAGAGTCTTCGTCTCCATGTAACCGTCCTTCGCCTTCTCTACGCCATCTATCATTCCCAGAAACATTCTGCTCATGTCCCTAAATTGGGGATAGTTTGCAACGTCGAGGCCCGCGTTAAGTTTGTCAAGAAAACCTTCGACTACCCTTTTCTCGAAGTATTTAGCGGCGTCGTCGGTAGGCGAGGATTCGAAACGTTCTGCGCCTTCCAAGAATCTTTCAACATCACCGATAAGAGGGAGGCTTCCTACGTCACACGATTTAATCATAGAAACTCACAAGCCTATAATGTTTAAGCTGTTTTGAAGTGTTCCCATCCCCTAGCCTCGATAGGAATAATCTTTTCTTTAGTTCTGAGGAGGAGGGTTTTCTCCTTGGTGACTTGACCGATTTTGGTTAGGGACGCCCCGACTTGTTCAGTGGCCTTTTTCGCTTTCCACCAAAAGTTAGGCTTTACAGTTACTGCAAGCTCGTATTCTTCCCCACCGTGCAAACTCAGCTCTACCGGGTCGAAATTGTGAATTTTTGCGAATTCCATAGCTTCACGAGCGACTGGAAGATTGTCAATGACAAATCCTACGTTGCTTGCTCGTGAGATTTCATGTAGACTCCATGCTAGTCCGTCGCTAGAGTCGATTGACGCGGTTACAGCACGAGTTTGGGCGAGGGCTAGGCCTTCTTTGAGTCGTGCTTGGGGCATAAGAACTGCGTTGATAAGTTCTTTCCTCATTTCAGGAGGAGTTTTGAGGTCTTTAAGCAGAATCTTTAGGCCAGAAGATGTTTTGCCGAAGAATCCTGTGACCGCAACTAGGTCGTCGGGCTTCGCACCACTACGCTTCATCAAATAGCGCTTTTCAATAACCCCAAATGCGGTGCAGCTTATCACTAGGTCAGAAGCCTCGTTCGTGTCTCCGCCTAAAACATAGGCGTTGTATTCGCGAGCACCAGCGTTTAGTCCCTTGCCGATCTGTTCGACGTCTTTCTTTGCGAAGCCTCTTGGAATACCGACGGATGCAAGTAGGGCGATGGGCTTTACTCCTTTGGCGGCTAGGTCGCTTATGTTCATGACTACAGCTTTGCGTGCCGCTTGCCAAAGGTTCATACTTGGTGGAACATCGGTTTTTCCAACGAGCATGTCAGTCTTTATGACGGCGAGTTTTTCGTTTTCTATATCTATGGCTGAGACATCGTCTCCGAAGGGTACCGGCATGTTTGGCATTTGGTCTAAGCATCCGAGAATGATTTCGATTATTCTTCGTTCGCCCAATTCTTCAACTGAGCTCAAACCTGAGCCGCCTCAATTAATGAGTTGCGTCCGAACGTCTTAAAAATATGTGCTTCTCTCAATTCATTGGGAAGCCTCTGTAGAGACACTAGGTGCATATATGCTCACATCATGAATACATTTCCAAAATTGAGAAAAGGGGACTTTATTCTATGATTTCACATGGTTAGAAAAGAAGTATAAGTGTTTGGTGTTTACTTCATTATGTTTGATATTCATGTTCTTCTGTGGACTGGACTACTAGTAATGCTGCCATCATGAGTAGTGGCACGATTATGTTTTGACTGTTTTCAGCTCTTTTTTGGTTTTCTAAGCGTCGAACCAACGTAGAGCCCGATGAAACCTAGCACAAGCGCTAAACTTACCATTAAGAACGAAAACATGTCCAGATACATGTACTCCAAGGTCACCCACTCGAAAGTTGACAATGAGGCCCCAGGGTTAGCCGCTAGATACTCCTCCTTAACTGATAAACCCCAATCCACTACAGATCCGGGGACAATAAGCCCGAACAGCATCACAAGAGCTGCCCACAAAACCGTTGTTTTAGTAATTGCTTCCCTCCTAGCTTCCCATATCTTTCCAGCGTAGATGTAGCCACTGATCAATGCGCTAAGCAAAAGTGAAACAATCAGACTGACGATGTATCCCCAATTGTTCATATCCGATATGCCTACAGCCAAGGATAACACCGTTTCTAAGGGAAATGCGATCAAAGCAAAAATCACAGCTATCGTTGCCACAGATATCACTACATCACCAAACTTCAATCCATCACCTCCCTTGAAAGCAAAACAGACAGACAGTTGTATCCTCAAATTCAGTTTTTATGACTTGTGGAAGAAGTTTCAGCCTTGTAGTCTTGTTTTGATGCTTTATGAATAGTTAGATTGATAGTTGGATGAGATTTCTGAATTGTCTTACTACACCTTGCCCCATCATATGTCTATAGAGTCTACTCTTCAATTTGTTGCTTGAAAGCACTCCCCCCAATCTCCTTCTCCATGATCCATAGAAATCTCGGTAACAGCCGTAGAGTTCCTCCTGTACTTCCATTCTTGACAGTGTTTCAGTAGGCATAATTGCATGAGCCATATCATAATGTGATAAGTTGAAGTCTTCAATCCAACCATTATGTTTGGCCTCTTTGTGAATTTCAGTTCCTGGAAAAGGTGTGAGAGCAGTGAAAATCGCAAAATCTGGATCTAAATCATTGGCAAACTCTCTCAACTGTCCAATAGACTCTTTGGTGTCTTTTCTGTCACCAATGACAAACATAGCATGTGAGAAAATGTCGTTCTCTTTCAACAATCTCACAGCTTCAGTTGATTGTTCAGCCTCTATGCCTTTCCTGTAACCCTTCAGGGTGGATTCTCTAGGGCTTTCTACTCCCATCATGACCCAGTAAAGACCTGCCTTCCTCAACTTTGACAGCACTTTCTCATTTCTGATGACATCATCACATCTCCATTGAAAAAAGAGCATCAAATCATCCCCTAACTCCCGTTTGAGAAGCTCATCAGCAAGGCTATTTGCTCTGTTACCTGGACCAAAGTCATCATCTGTCAGCCAAATGAATCTGCTATCATAGTTGTTATAGCAGAATTCTATTTCATCTGCAATTCGTTCTGGTTTCTTGAGTCTCCAAATTCCACCCCAGTGTCTCCATTGTGTGCAGAATGTGCACTTGTGGGAACAACCTCTTGCACCTTCAATAAGAGCATATGGTGCATTACGACCAGCCATTGCAGCGAAATGATACTTGTGGATAAGGTCTTTGACGAAGTGATATCCAGGATAAGGAAGATCATTCAAGTCTTTGATTAGTGGTCTTGGTTTATTGTGTATAATTTTTCCATTGTGCCTGAATGATAATCCCTTTATCTTTGGAAACTGAGATTTTCTAGTTGAGTTCTTAACCAGTTCTTTTAGGGTTTCTTCTCCTTCTCCTCTGACAATAACATCTATTTCAGGATACTTTTCTAGGCTCTCTTGAGCTGTTGCAGTGAAGTGCTGACCACCAGTAACTGTGAGAATCTCAGGATTTACACTTTTTGCGATCTCAAGGGTTCTTAAGACCAGATAAACATTACAGGTTGCAAATGCACTGGCAGCTACAATATCAGGATTGAATGATTCAATCTTTCTTCTAATCTCGCTCCAGCCCAGTTGCTGAGGTGTGCAGTCTAATACATCTATTTCAACATCTTCAACGTCTCTTTCAAGATAAGCCGCAAGTTGTATAATCCCGAAGGGTGGTGGGAGATACTCCCCCATCACAAACCAAAATTCTCTTGGCGGCTCTATAAACAGGACTTTCATCACTAGTCCACTTGAAGTTAGATCATCCTGTATATCTTTTTCTAGCTTTATGACTTGTGGAAGAAACTTTAGTATGCCTTGGATTAGATCAAACTCTACTCTTCTTCTTCCAAGCATTAATAACAATGGCTGGAGGATGCTCTTCTCCATGTTTAGCTAGCATCTTTTTCCCCTTCACGTATTCTCTTCTCAAGCTCTCTCGTACCACTTTATCTTTAATTCTATCGAGCATCTCAGGTGGGAACCATGCAAGATGATGAGGCATATTTACTTCAATTAGCTTTACCTCAATC
>SMTZ1_10014356_pt1 | contig 10191 bp, 10 predicted proteins | sample DeeMarSWOR136_30_FD_25667 | JGI IMG/M metagenome (IMG submission 25667) | reverse complement strand
TCCGCCGTAGTTGCAAACAAAGCGATCAAAACTAATATCGATAATATTAATAATTTCTTAGCTCTCATAATCTCTAAACTCTTAACTCTCTACTCTACCCTCTTTACTCTATTCCGACTTTCTTAAAAGCCTCAATCCAGGGCTTGGTTTCTGTGTCGTGGCCATACCATGCGTCCACGACCTTGCCTTCTCTATCGATAATATAGTTAAGCGGCACACCGCTTAAGCCCTCCAGTTTCTGGTAATCCTTAAAAAAGACCTTTTGCGCGGGTTCGGAGGTATCGATGATATTGGGAAAGTCAGCCGAGTTCTCCTTAAGGAAATCCAGGCCGATTTTCTTCTGGTCAGCAAAGTTGAAACCCAAAACCATCAATCCTTTGTCTTTATATTTTCTGTACAACTCAGAAAGATGGGGCATCTCCTCACGGCAGGCCTGGCATCCTGCTCGCCAGAACATAAGCCATATGACTTTACCCCGCTGTTCTGAAAGCTTGATCCTGTTTCCGTCAACCAAGAACAGGTCAAAATCAGGTGCTTCAGTGCCCGGTTCTAAAAGCCCTTGCTTGTAATCGGGCAGACTCCACTCCTGCCAATCATGGGGCGGTTTCCAGGAGAACTTATCATCATCAATTTCCTGGTTAAGGGATAAATCTGTCCATACCTCTTCTTTGCTCAGGATTTGCTGCACCCGAATAACCTCTTTAAGTTTTCTGGGAAGATGATCTTCTCTGGAGAGCCAGAGCTGTCGGGTTCGCTGGCCCTTCATAAAGCTGATCTCTATTACGTCGCATTCCTCTTCGTTGATATTTTCAAATCCCAGGCTTTTCACTCCGTCGATGTAATAATCAAAGGGATCAATATAGCCATGAAAAACGCTGGGCTCGATTATGGTCATTAGCGTGCCTGCTCCTAACTTGTCGATCATATGAGCAAGAGAATGGTGGCCCACGGGACTTAATACCTTTGTGTAGACATTGTAGCTTGTCTTCAAATACTCATCCATCTGTTCATAATTGTACTTGGGCCTTCCATTGGGCCAGTAAATCCAGAAAAACTCACCGTCACCGACCAGAATCCCCCTTAAGGATCCCATGGTGTAAGCTTCCATACGGGCATAGTTGGGCTTTTTCATCCATAGCTCATACTGGCAATAGATAGGTGTGAGATTCGGTATCTCGAATTGATATTGACTGCGGCAATAGATTGTTTCAGCATCTTGAAGGGCCTGTTTCATTTTATCATATAAGGCGTGGGCCAGCGGATCGTCTTGAAACAGGGTGTCAGATGGCTCTTTTCCCTGTGATGCACCTAAAATGGGAAAAAAGATTAATCCAAATGTGACTCCGAGGATCATCATAAGTCTAATGACTCTGTTTCTCATTTGCTACCAATCCTTTCCTCCTCCCCCTCCACCGGCTTCCTTAAGTCTTTTCTGTTTTTTCTGAAGCTCTTTTTCATCATCTTTGATCGCATCTAATATTCTTTCAGCATCCTCTTTGGTCATCCCCTCTTTTTTCTGAGGTTGGGGTTTTTTCTGTTGTTCTTCCTGTTCCTCTGGTTTTTGTTCAGCTTGTTGTTGCTTTTGCTCTTGTTCTTCTTTTTGTTGCTCTTGATTCTGCTGCTGCTGTTCTTGCTGCTGCTGTTGCTGTTTTTGATCTTTTTGCTGTTCCTGTCTTTTCTGTTCCTGATCCATAGCTTCCTTCATCTTCTTTCTTACCAGCTCCAGATTGAATTTGGCATCCTCATCATCCGGGTTTATCTCCAGACATTTCTCATAAGCCTGGATGGCTTCCACAAACTTGCCTGATCGGTAGAATGTGTTTCCCATATTGTAATAGGAGTTGGCCTGGAAAAGGGGGGCTTCGGTATCCAGCGCCTCGTAATATTGCTGTAGTGCTTCCTCGTAGTTCTCCTGTTGGTGCATTACATTTCCAATATTAAAGAAGAGCTGGGGTGATTCCGGCTTTTCGATCTGTGCGTCCCGATAGAGTCTCATGGCCTGGTCATATTTACCCTCTTTGTAGAGTCTGTTCCCCTTGTTATTTAGAGAGGAAAAAGAATCCGCCCGAAGAGAACCCGCACTCAAAAGAAAAACCAGGCACAAAAGACCTAAGACCCTATTCAGCACTTTCACCACTCCTTTTCAAAAGAACTCTTTTGCTTTTTCTATCGGAAAGAAAAAACTCAAGTGTCAAGAATATCACAGAGAAGATCAAAAAATATTGGTATCTGTCCTCATACTGGGTCAGAAGCTTTCCCTCCAGCTCCTTTTTTTCCATTCTGGATATCTCATCGTATATTTTATCCAGTTCCATCTCACCTGCAGTGGCATGATAATATTTCCCGCCCGTCTCCAGGGCAATCTTCTGTAAGGTCATCTCATCCAGCCGTGAGACCACCACCTCCCCATCTTCAGCCTTTTTGAATCCCATTACATTTCCCTTTGCATCCTTCAGAGGAATAGGCTCACCCTGGACGGAGCCGATTCCAATAGCATAGATTCTGATACCTTCCTTTGATGCAATCTTGGCAGCTTCTATGGGATTGGATTCATGATCTTCGCCATCGGTGATCAGAACCAGAATTTTGAACTTCCTTTCGGTCTGCTCAAAAGCCTTAACAGACGTTCTGATGGCATCGCCAATGGCAGTGCCCGGCTTGGGTATCAAGTTAATGTCAATAATATCCAGAAACATCTTGGCAGCGCTGTGATCAAGGGTCAAAGGGCACTGCACAAAACTCGCTCCGGCAAAGGCAACTAGACCTACCCGGTCTCCTTTCATCCTGTCAATCAGGCCGGATACCTCCCTTTTGGCCTTATCCAATCGGTTGGGCTTCATATCCTCAGCCAGCATGGAAAGAGACGTATCTAAGGCGATGACTATGTCCACACCTTTTCTTTTGAGCATGGTTAATTTTGTTCCGAATTGGGGGCGAGCTAAAGAGAAAAGAAGAAAAAAGAGAGCCAGAATCAATATGAAGACTTTAAATCTCTGTTTTGACTTACTGTAGGAGGAAGAGAGCTTGTCGATCAAATCCAGGTTACCGAATCTTCTTTTAGCCCTCTCTTTGAGCTTGAAGACCATCCAGAAAAAGAGAATGATTACCGGAATTCCTATTATCAATATATATATAAATTGTGGCTGGGCTAATCTCATTTTAATACCCTAAGGAATCTTCCTGAATCTGGTATTTGACAGAACGATCTCCACCACAAAGAGCAAAAGCCCCAGGGAAGCAAACTGTGCGAATAGCTCGTTATACTGCATATACTCCTTTACCTTTATCTCGGTTTTCTCCATCTCGGATATCTGATCATAGATGGCTTTGAGTCCCCTCTCATCCTTTGCCCTGAAATACTGACCTCCGGTCAGTCGAGCAATCTCTCTTAAGGTCTTTTCATCGATTTCATTCTTCATATAGACATATCTTTTCCCGAAGACCGGATCCTGAAGAGGATATAGAGCACTTCCCGGTTTTCCAGCGCCGATAGTGTAGATTTTGATCTTCATGGTTTTGGCTACCTCTGCTGCGGTCAGAGGATCAATCTCCCCGGCATTATTTATTCCGTCTGTTAAAAGGATGATAACTTTGCTTTTGGCCTTGCTCTCCCTTAATCTATTGACCGCATTGGCTACAGCCATGCCGATGGCGGTTCCATCCTGGATCATTCCGAAGTCAACCTTATCCAGAAAATTCAACAAAACACCATAGTCTAAAGTTAAGGGGCATTGGGTAAAGCTCTGCCGGGAGAAGACTACCAGACCGATTCGATCGGTCTGCCGCCCCTTAATGAAATCCTTGATAACCTCCTTAGCCACGTGAAGTCTATTTTCTGGTTTGAAATCCTCTGCTTTCATGCTTCCGGATATGTCTAAAACCAGAATTATATCGATTCCCTCAGAGAGGACCTCCTCGAATTTTCTCCCGGATTGGGGCCGGGCTAATGCCACTGCCAGAAGTACGATGACCAGGCTTCTCAAGAATATGGTAATATGCCTTTGTTTCAATCTGGAAGAGGGTTTCAACCGTTTCACCAGACCCAAATCAGAATACCTGATGCTGGCTTTTTGTCCCTTGTGTTTCTTGATGTAGAAGAAAAACATCAAAGGAACCGCTAAAATGAATACCAGGAATATGGGGTTGGCAAACTTGATCATATACTTTTTCTCAAGATTTTGTTATTTCATGACTTTCGGTTTCTGATTCTCCGACTGAAACTTCTCGGGGCCTGGTTGATTCTATAATATCAATCCCCTGCTGCCAGTTTTCATCGATCCTTTCAGCCTTGGGAATGAATTTGGCGAATTTAACCAGATCGCAGTCTCTAAGAAAGTCGTTAATCAGCTCGATTATGCTCAGATCGATTCTTATCCCTTTGAGCTCTTGCTTTATCTCCTGGGTGGTTCTATCTAAGGCCACTATCTGAAATCTTCGCTGGATATATTTTCTTATGATCTCGGATAGGTTTATGTAGTATTGTTTTATGAACTTCTTTTTCAGAAGATCCGAATCTCTTAAAGCTTGAAGCTCTGATATTGCCACCTCCCAGGGGGGTCTTCTTAATTCCTCAGGGATCTCAGGAATTTTCAGAGCCCTGGCCCTACTTCTTAGATAGAGCCAGACAAAAAATCCAACAGCAATGATAAGCAGTCCAAGAATATAGAAGATTCTATTAACACCTTTAATATCTATAGGGGGCTTTAAGCCTCTAATATCCTCCATCTCAGATTGAGTGGCGCCCACACTCTTCACGGTTATGAAAATCCTCTCAGAAGAGATGCTCTTTTTGTTTCCATCAGGATCAGTATAAGTGATCTCGATTGGTGGTATTACATATTCACCAGTGGTGAAGGTGGTTATATTATATTCGGATATGTTAATAACTCTTCCCTCTTTGTCTTTTTCCGGGGGAAGTGATTTATAGTCTTTGATCTCAAAAGCACCTAAGTTAGAGCCTAAAGGTATCGGGTCAAGTTTTATTTGAGGATCGGATTTGATGGTCAGGGTATATATAATCCGGTCCCCGATTGTTATGGTGGCATTGTTCACCTTTGATTCCACAGAGATCAAAGACTTCTCCTCTTCTGCGAATCCAGAAGAGAAAATTCCAAAAAGTATTAAGGTTAAAATAATTATTTTAAAACTGATCCTCATAGATCTTAACCTTTTGTGCCTCCATCATCTGGGAGACCAACCTCATATAGGCCTCTTCCTGACGCTGGCGGAGAAGCTCCGATTCTATCTCTGATCTGACCTCATCAAGTTTTTTCTCCTTGAAATCCTCTTTATGCGCATCATAATAGAGTTTTATCTCGGATTCGGAGATCTGGATGTCGGAGGGGATCTCCTCTTTTAGAAGCTTGTTGATCATAAGCTGTTTTTTCATCTGAAATGTGCTCTGGATGACATCCTTATTCTGATCATACCCTTTGCGTAAAGCTGCATCATAGATAATCTCGTTAGCCACCCATTGTTTCAGAAACTCAATTTTTTTCTTTTTGTCTTTAAATTGTGAAGAAACCGACGGTGGAAGTTTCTGAATTTCGTTTTCCAGATCAGACATAGTGATCTCCCTTTTACCAATTCTTGCCACAATTTTACCGCTTTGATTTTGTTGATCCGGTTTTTCCAGAAGGGTCATCTTGTCCAGTTCCCTCTGGGCATCCAAAGATCTCCCCATTCTCTCGAAGCAGGTGACCAGATTCCTGTTAATCTTTGTTAGAAGCTCATCATCCGGACTCAGAAATCTTGCCTTCACATATCTGACTGCAGCATTCTGATAGTCGTGCAGATTGTTCATATAGATGTTGCCGATAATGTAGTTCAGGTTGGCTGCTTTTTTCCCGTCGATTTTTCCAGACTCTATAATCTTGTCAAATTCGGCAATCGCTTGTGGATAGAGCTTATTATCCAGAAGTTCAGATGCTAAGTTCTGCTGGGAGGAGATATCGATCTTAGTAGATTTTATCCCTTTTACCTCAAAGAGAAGAAGCGTCAAAAGAATTAAAAGAAGTATTACCCCAGTCAATGAAATAATCGATACTACGTTGGATTTCCCTTGTTGGTTCATCTCACAATCGAGAATGGAATAATTTCTTTTAACCGGCCAGATTCTTCTTGTCGGAATCGTCCTCTTTTTTTATATCCTCCTCGATATCTTTCACCCCTTTTTTGAATTCTTTGATTGATTTGCCCATTCCTCTTGCAATCTCAGGCAGCCTTTTGGCACCGAAAAGCAGAAGAATTATCAAAAGAATGAGCAAAATCTCCTGGATCCCAAATCCTCCAAACATAATTCCTCCTATCTGAATCTTTTTGCTCTTTGTCTAAAAAATCCCATTAAAGGATTAATATAAGGTTTGTCGGTTAATATCTGGATATTATCCAGATCCATGGATCGGAACATTCGATCCAAAATAGACCTTTCCCTGTAGGTCCCATCAGAAAAGCTTTGTCTGACAGTTGAGTCTTTGGTATCAATCAGGATCTGTTCGCCGGTCTCAGCATCCTCCAGCTCCAGGAATCCCACATCAGGAAGCTCCAGTTCTCGAGGATCGGTGATCCGGATGGCAATCACATCATGTTTTTTATTGGCAATTCTAAGAAGCTTCTCAAACTCCCCGCTGAGAAAGTCGGAAACCAAAAAGATAATGGCCCTTCTTTTTACTACTCTTCCCAAAAACTCCAGGGCTAAGTTTATGTCTGTTCCTTTGTTCTCCGGCTTGAAATATAGCACCTCCCTTATCAATCTCAATACATGGTATCTTCCTTTTTTGGGGGGAATATACTTTTCGATAGTGTCGGTGAAGATAACCATTCCCACTTTATCGTTGTTCTTGGTGGCTGAGTAGGCCAAAACTGAGCAAATCTCCGCTGCTATCTCCTCTTTCAATCTCTCTTTGGTTCCAAACTGGCCGGAAGATGAGGCATCCACAAGAAAGACTACTGTCAGCTCCCTCTCCTCCTTGAACTTCTTGACAAAGGGGTAGCCATATCTGGCAGTAACGTTCCAGTCGATGATCCTGATATCATCCCCTGGCTGATACTCCCTTACCTCCATGAACTCCATTCCCCTGCCCTTGAATATGCTGTGATACTCACCGGAGAAGACATCATTCACCAGTCTTTTGGTGCTGATTTCGATCCTTCTGATCTTTCTTATGACCTCTTTGGGTAGCATTCTCTCTTAGATTGAGTTAAGGTACCTCTATCTCGTCGAATACCCTCTTCACGATATCCTCTGAGGTGATCTCCTCAGCCTCTGCTTCATAGGAGACTATTATCCGGTGCCGGAGAACGTCCATCCCGATCGATTTTATATCCTCGGGCGTAACATACCCTCTTCCTTTTAGAAAAGCGTGGGCTTTGCCTGCTAAATTCAGATAGATCGAAGCCCGGGGGGAGGCGCCGTAAGCTATTAAATCTTTTATTTTTATATCATAAACCTCTGGAGTGCGGGTGGCATAGACTATGTCCACTATATATTGCTTGACTTTCTCATCCACGTAAACTTGACTAACCACCTCTCTGGCCTTTATGATATCTTCCGGTGAGATCACCTTTTCAACCTGAGGGCTTTTGCCCGTGGTATACCTTTCCATTATCTGGAGTTCCTCTCTTCTATCCGGGTAGGTCAGGGAGAGTTTCACCTATGGTAACCTGCCGTTCCTGCATTGCCTCTAATAGGGCGCTTTGCACCTTGGCCGGGGCGCGGTTTATCTCATCAGCTAATATCAAATTGGAAAAGATGGGACCTTTTTTGGTGGTGAAATCACCGTTCTGGGGATTGTAAACCAAAGTCCCGATCAGATCTGCCGGTAAAAGATCCGGTGTGAACTGAATCCTCTGAAACTTGGTCTGAATGGTATCGGAGAGAGTCTTGACCGAGAGCGTCTTGGCTAACCCTGGCACCCCCTCGATCAGGATATGACCGTCTGCCAGGAGTCCAACTAAAAGCCGCTCCACCAGATATTTCTGTCCCACAATCACTTTTTCAATTTCTGAGAGGAGCTGTTGAACAAAAACGCTTTCCTTTTCAACCTTCTCTTGAATTAACTTGATATTCTGATCCATCTTAGCCTCCTGATGAAAGCAATCTCTTTTACTCTAAAATCAATATATAAATACGGATTAGTCCAAATCATTCGTTGAAATCGGCTGGTTGTGGCGTTCAAATCATGATCATTTGATTTCAGGACGATACTTTTTTACACAAGAATGGTCAAGATTGTTCCAAAATTATCCTGAAGTTTTCCAAAACTTTTTCTCCATCATCCTTTTTTACCTTTTCTTTGGCAAATTTAACCAGATCGCATCTTTTCAGAATAGATTCAAGTAGTTCCAGTCTTTTTTCCTCGATATTCAGGCCGGAAAGTGAAACCATTATCTCGGATGAGGTTTTGCCTGAGGTTATGATGTGATACTTGCTCTCAAGATATTTGGTGATCAGTCTATAGACCTCTGAGAAAAACTCATCCTTTTTTTCACTTATCAGAAGGGCTTCTAAAGAAGAGAATTTTTCCAGAGTCTCCTGCTCCAGGCTTTTCTCAATCTTCTCCTCTATTTCGATTTGCTCCTCTTTGCTCTGCTTTTCTCTTTTCCTTATGACAAAATAGGTCATTGAGGTGAAGAAAATAACCAAGAACAAGACCAGATAAATCACTGCACCCCCGCCCCCTTTCCTTATGGGCGGGCCTATCTCAATGGCTAATGGTTGAGTGGATAACCATGAGGTATCCTGAGTGATCGGCTCTATATATACAAATGTCACGGTACCGATCTCCCCATAACCTTGCTTATTCGGTTTTAAGATGAAGTTGAAGGTTTTGAAGGCTTTACTCTTCCCCTCTATTATCTTTGTCTCATTTACCGAAGAGCTTCCCAGTATCTCCAGAAGTTTACACTCAGGCGGTCTGACAGGTGCAGTCTTGAATTGATCCAGCTCTCCATCCCATACAGCCTGCACAGTGAAGATTAAATCTTCATCAACCCCGATTTTTAATTTATCTGCCCAGGCCTTAAGCTCAATTTTAGATGAGGCTGTATCTGAGGGAAAACCATGCGAAGAAGATGAATTCATCAGAATCATTCCCAAAAGAATCACAATAATTTTTAGGCCTAATCTTATTGTTTTCATCTTCTTCTCAAGTTGTATTTAGTTAGTATAACAGAACTTACACAGTTTGAAAATAATTGAATATCACCTCTTGTCAATGAAAAACTGAATATCCCGAAAGACATTTTTCTTCCATTTTCTTGATAGGTAATATGGAAGCCCAGCGCCAAGATTTTATTGCAAAAGAGCATTTTAGACTTGACAAATGATGGTGGGTTAGTATCTTAATTAGAGGCGTTGAGGGAATTCAGCAAGATAGAAAAGGGCAAAGTAACATGCATCTTTTGGCAGGCCATTAAAAGGAATTTAAAGATGCTTAGGCCAGGACTTTTGATCGCTTCCATGATAATCTTATGGTGGTCTCCGGTATCAGCTGAGTTAGTTGACACTGCCTGGGTTAGATCCTATAACGGAGGCATGGAAGACTTCCCTGTGGCTGTGAGTGCGGATTTATGGGGGAATGTCTATGTGACCGGTTATAGTTACGGGGAGGGAACGGATAAGGATTGCGTAACTGTGAAATTTAACCCCGGAGGAGATCAAGTCTGGGTTCGGAGATATAATGGATTAGCTTGCTCGGAAGATCAGGCTGAAGCTATAGCTGTGGACCGTGTTGGGGATGTCTATATTACCGGACGGAGCAGGAGCACCCGTGGGGATTGGGACTGTATCACCATAAAATATTACTCTAATGGTGACACTGCCTGGACAGCAAGATATAACGGATTAACGGATAGAGACGATTATTCCTGGGATATTGCTCTGGATCGGGAAGGCTATCTGTATGTAACTGGAACTACTATGGCTAACAGTCCCGATTATCTGACAGTGAAATATTCCCTGAATGGAGATGTTGCCTGGGTGAGAAGATACAGCGGACCTGACTCTGGTTCTGATTATGCTTTGGATATGGCTGTTGACGATAGTGGTTGTGTTTACATAACGGGAGATAATTGGGGAATAGGGCCCAATCTTATCTCTGTGAAATATCAACCGGACGGGGAAACGGCCTGGGTGAAAATATATCAAGGTCAGCGTTGCAGAGCCGTAGCTGTGGATGATAGTGGGAATGT
>SMTZ1_10008597_pt1 | contig 10191 bp, 9 predicted proteins | sample DeeMarSWOR136_30_FD_25667 | JGI IMG/M metagenome (IMG submission 25667) | reverse complement strand
GATTTATTTTTTATAGCAGTACCCTCGGCCATTAAATACTGTGAGGAAAAGAATACGTTTCCATTGATTTCTATTATTGGATCATCCCTTAATTCAAGTGCAGACATCATAAGAAAAAAGAGAATGTGCCAGCTCACTATATCTATCCTGCTGTGTATTGAACTCGTTCCCTGAAGTAGACCTTTCTATTTACAGCGTGTGGCAATAGTATTTAAAACTATAGCTGAAACAAGAAAGGGCGCCATTTATTTTTTGGTCTTCCGAATTCGTTGAGGACGAAGGTGAAGTAATTTGGTCTTTTTGGTTTCCTTGTCAGTTTCATCCCGGATTCCTTGAGTGTACGATCTCCTTTGCTGTTATTGCATTCAAGACAAGCACAGACGAGATTATCCCATGAATCGTCGCCCCCTAATGACTTAGGTGTTATGTGGTCGGTCGTCATCATTTTCTTTTTTTTACCACAATATTGACATTGGTGGTTGTCTCTTTTGATGATATTCTTTTTTGTCAATGATATCTGCTTTCTCTTGATACGTACAAAATACTTCAATCGTATTACCGATGGTACGGGATATGTGAGCGTTATACTGCGTATCAGTTTTCCGTTTTCATTCTCAATAAGGTCGACTTTGTTTAAAATCAACAATGTAATTGCCCTCTTCACCCTGAGGATTGTCAGCGGTTCATAATTTTGATTCAAGAGTAAGACTGGAGATCGAAGCATTAGAAACGCACTTTAATTGGTTCTATCTTATCGATGATAAGGTGGCGTTTGTACGTATAAATGCCTAGGATATCCGATGAGTCAGCATAGGTTACGTATATTCTCACTGAGTCGGGAATACTGCGGTCGATGAAGATTGAATCTGGATTGAGCTCGACGTTTGCCTCTTGGGAATCTTCTATGAGTCTCTTCACAATATCTTCGTCAGTCATTGCATATGCTAATTTTGCTGCAGTTTCAACCTTGCCACTGAGTGATCCATGAGTAAAGTGGACCTGACCGATTTTATATGCAGAGTAGCCGATTATCAATAGTATGAGAAGGGTGAGAATAACGCCAAAACCAGAAACGCCTCGACTTCTCATTTCCATCCCCCTTTACTTACAATAAAACCATTTATCCTCTGACAACTGCTCTGTCCAGTTATTACAGCGAGTAATCTCTGTCTTTGCATAGCTGCCAAACATGTCATCTGTCTTGGCCCTGGTATAGTGGGAGATTGCCGTGCGTAAATGATTGATAGCACTATCGAGTGTTGGACAGTTCTTTTTGCTCTTGTTGTTCAGCCAGATATCCCTTGCGTTGCTTCCTCGTCTGAGGTAGATATCACCGAGTAATATCTGTCCATACATGCTTCCGGGCTCTAATTTCAGTGCCTCTTTGACCAAATTTTCTGCAGCAGCATATTGCTTCTGAGCTATATTGAGGTCAGCCAGATACAACACTGGCAAAGGATTATCAGGTTCGAGCTGCCGAGCCTTTGTGAATTGCGTGCGTGCAGCACTGTATTTCTTCAATCTCTGATAGACCAAGCCACTCTGGAGACACAGCGTACTATTATCTGGGTCTTCCGCAAGAAGATACTCGTACTGCTCGATTGCCTCATCATAGCGCTTGAGGTCGGTCAGGGTTTCGGCAAGTTTTCTTCTTATTTCTGTGTTTTTCGGCTTCCTTCGCACGAGTTCTCTGTAGTAATCTACTGCCTTATTTGGTTCACCCTTCTCGATATATACATCGGCTATTGCATACATCGTCGAAAGATTTTCAGGTTCATACTCGATGCTTTTATAATAGTAGGAGAGTGCCTTATCATACTCTTGCCGTTTCATATAGACATATCCGAGCCCGTTGAGTATGTTCACATTCGTTGAATCAACCTTGAGACCACTCGCATACTCAACGATTGCATCACCATACCTTTTCAGTTCTGTGTAGAGTGCACCGAGCCCTTCATATGCCCTAGGGTCATTATGGTCTACTTTCTTGGCTGTTATATACTGCGTTTCAGCTGCAGAAATGTCACGTTTTGCGCGGTATGTTTGAGCGAGGACAATATACGCTGCATAATATTGGGGGTATAATTCTATTGCTTTGTCAAAATTGATCAATGCCTCGTCATACTTGCCCTGTTTCAGATATTCGTAGCCTATGGAGTAATGCTTTTCGGCCTCCTGTTTTTTCTCTCCAGTTGTTGGTGCCGTGCTGCCTTCTGTGACGGTCTGGCTCGGAGCACAACCGATAATACCGATAACCATAAACACCAAAAAGTTTATTATCAACAGCCTCTTCATTCTTTCCTCACTTTCCCATAAAGGGTCATGTGGAGCCGACGGGATTCGAACCCGTGACCTCTTGACTGCCAGTCAAGCGCTCTCCCAACTGGGCTACGGCCCCAGCATTATGTTTTACCGAATAGAATAAAAGCATTATATAGCAAAATGGTGATGATGTCAAGGAGCAACAGTTTGTGGGTACCGAGGGTATGAGGATGTTAGTATGATGCCATAGTGACTGCCCTTGATTACCTATTACTTAGAGGCTCAAGGCTATTTACTATGAGGATACAGAGAAATGCTATTTTTGACCTCTCTGTGAGAGGCGTGCGGCGAGGATACTCAACTCAAACAAGAGTAATAAGGGAATTGAAATCAACAGGAGGGTAAAGAAATCGCCGGTTGGAGTGATTACTGCACATAACGCCAAGATTGCAACAATCGCCTCGGCTCTGTGTTGAGTCACTGTCTCAATGCGCACCACTCCTAACTTGATGAGGAAAAAGAGAAGGAGCGGTAATTGAAAGAGAAAACCGCTGCCAAGGAGACACCAGAAGATAAAGCCGAGATATCTGCTTATGTTCATGAGAGGTTGCAGCTGCTCGGAACCAAAAGAGAGGAGGAATCTTAACCCAAAGGGGATAAGAATGAAATAGCCAAATAGAATACCGATGCTAAAGAGTACGATGCCAGTAACGATGTAGGAGAGAGAAAGCCCCCTTTCTCTTTTTGTTAATCCTGGTCCGATAAATGCCCATGTTTGATACAGAATGAATGGAAACGATACACAAATTCCCAAGAAAATTGCTACTTTGATTTGAGCAGTGAATGCTTCGATTGGCGAGAAGAAATACACAGATTCCAAATGGGTACGTTGTACGATGATTGCCAGTGCCTTTTTTGAAAAAACGAATCCAATTGCCGAAAAGACACCTACACAAGCAATCGAATAGAGAATTCGCTTCCTCAATTCTTCAAGATGTTCGATGAAGCTCAGGCGTTTTTCAGTCATAATAATCTGTTATTTTTCAATATGAAATAGTACACACATTTTTGACCATTGGTTGGCAACAGATATCTCAGGATTAAAATGGTTAGTCTCGATATTTAAGGGGCAGCGAATAGATGGTGCTGCGAGAGACCGCAACTATATTGTTCTCAGTTAAAAATACATAATCATACTTTATACGGGGTAGATTATAGACAACCTTATAGAGTTCAGTATGTGGTTCATAGTAGTAGATGCCTGCATAAGAGGCACAATAGAGTACCTCGTTGTCGTTGTCAATATCGTAAATGTTAAAGTAAGGGAGTAAAATCCAATTTGTGTCAACGTTTCCTAAATCATCCCCTTGAGTTTTCTTATACTTAATGATCTGATTATTGACACCAAGAAGATACAGCTCGTCCTCGATTTCCGCAATATCCTTGACTCCATAAGGTAATACTGTTAACCACATTTTATTCACTTTACTGTATTTGTAAAATGCATATTCACCACCAACGAAAATCGCATCTTGCGTGGAATGAATGGCATAAACGGGAAATCGATCTGGACCAAATGGGATCGGTTCAGAGGTTCCCTTATACATTTTGAATAATCCAGAATGAGTACCTACATAGATATACTGCTCATCTGAATCGAGTTCATGCACCTCAGTCGTGAAATTGCTTATTGAAAATATCATACTCCCATCGACGCGTGAAATTCGATTCTCGAATCCGATGACGAACTTATTATCGATAAAGAGTAGATCAGCAATCTGATGAATGAATCGTCGATACTTCCAATTATCGGCCGTGGTTGGATAATACGATAAACCTTGAGAAGTGATGAAACATATTGTATTATTAAACTTCTTTGCTTTCCTAATCTTTGAATCGAGTGGGCCGTAGATAATTCGTTGTTTCTGCCACGATATCTTGTTGTATTTCAGAATTCCGTATCCGTGAGTACCGACATAAAGATATATACCATCATCAGAGAGAGCGGTTATCGGAAATTGATCGAATGGAGCTTCTGATTCCAGCTGCTCATCTGTGTAGTAGTATGGCGTGAGAAAAGGGTATTTTCTAATATCTGCGGTAGCAGTCTTATTAAACCATACTACATCTCCAGGAAAGGTTTGAATGACCTTTATCTCACCAGTCTTTTTGTTGAGTGAATAGTCTTTTACACCATCCAAAAAAAGATAATCCTTACCAACGCCGAATCTCCCTATTTCACTGGTAAATGTGTATTCTATCATAGAGTATGTTACTACGGTCAATCGGATAATGTTGGCAGTGCCTACAATCCAGATGTCGTTGTATTGATGATCGTATCCGACGAGGCTTATGTCTTCGTCAAAATAAATTGTTTTTCTGAGAGCTAACGTTTGCTTGTCAAATATAAGAAGATAGTTATCACTGATTGCAAAGACTTCCAGGGGTGAGGTCGCAATGGATTTCACTCTACCGAGTGGAGGTATGATTGTGTAGCGATCCCAAGAAATATTTTGCGAAAAAATATTTCCAGATAATAATATGGAACAGACCAGTATTTTAATCATTACTCGTATCTTCTAAATATTCTCTTCTTAATAGATAATTTATGGCATGTGGAATATAGGTAATAAGATCCCCGGCTGTTAAGGCATATTCATTGCTCTCGTCCATTGCCAGCTCAGCACACAATCCGTGTAAGAAAACAGCAATTGTTGTTGCCTCAATAGGTGATAGATTCTGAGCCAGGAATCCGCTAATCATCCCAACCAGGACATCGCCTGAACCGGCTGATGCAAGTCCTGAATTACCAGTGGGATTGACGTATACTTCTCCTTCTGGCGAGGCAATAATTGTCGGCGCTCCCTTTAATATGAGAACGCCGCCATATTCCTTAGCCAATTGTGGTGCAAGATCGACCCGCTTCAGATTAATCTTTTGTGGCGTCTGTTTAGTCAGACGTGAAAGTTCACCGGGGTGTGGTGTGAGAATGAATGGTGTGCGTATCTTTTTGAAGAATTTTATGTCCTGAGCGATGATATTGATTGCATCCGCATCGATAATAACAGGTACTGAGACGTGTGGCAGAAATTTATACAGAAATTTGGCGGTCTCTGGATGAGTCGTAATACCGGGTCCTACAAGGACGACATCAGTATTTTCTAGGTGCTGTAGCAGAATGCGTATTGCGTCGGGGCTAATTGTTTCGTCATCGGTTTGGGGAAGTGGTACCTTGACAACTTCTAATAGTTTCGACTCTAAGGCATCCATGATTCCCTTGGGTGCGGCGAGACGGACGAGTCCACCACCAACCTTTAAGGCAGAAATCGCGGCCATTGCGGCTGCACCCGAAAAGCCCCGTGCTCCAGCTATGATAAGAATATTCCCAAAAGTACCTTTATTACCATCGGGTGGTCTGAAGGGAAGGAGACGGTTGACGTCCTCAAATTCCACAATTCTTGGAAAACCGTGATCAATGAGGTTGTACGGGACACCGATATCAACGATATAAAGATCGCCGCAGAATTCCCTGCCAGGATAGAGAAAATTACCTCGTTTTGGCAGGCACATTGTTGCTGTAGCATCTGCGATCACACAAGTTTTTTCAAATTGCCCATCATCACCATTTATACCAGAAGGAATATCCACAGAGAAGATGAATGCATCAGTGTTATTAATTGCTTCTATGATCCTGTGATGCATACCTTTAGGTGCGCCTTTAAATCCTGTTCCAAAGAGAGCATCAACGAGCACCACAGGATTATATGTGTCACAAAGTTGTCTAACACTGTCTATTGTGGCGCTTTCATGTATTTCAATTTTCGACTTTTTTGCGAGTCTATAGTTTAAGAGTGCATCGCCCTTTAATTGATTTCCTTTTCCAACGAGAATAATTTTTACCATGGCATTTCTATTCTGTAAATGCCTACCGATTACAAAACCATCGCCTCCATTGTTGCCTGTGCCACAAATGATTAAAGTCCTCAAACCCTCTAGATTGAAATACTCTTCGACGATATTTACACACCCCCTACCGGCATTTTCCATCAAGACTGTGCCCGGAATACCTAGCTTTTTGATAGCCCATCCATCGATCTTCTTCATTTCATCGTTTGTAACGATTCTCATCATTAAATTGTATGAAAATTTCAGTGAAAGTCAAGGGCAGCCAGGAAATGCATCAATTCACAGCCATATATTTGGAAAGAAATGGGCAAACCTATATATGATGAGTGTTTAATGAACCGTGAGAGGAAATGGAGTGGAAAGGTTAGGTCAATGAGCTATCAATCATAAAGACTTATTGGTCGGCACGATTATCGAGATATATCAGTGTTGACAAAGGTGAGGTATAAATTATAATGCTTTTGACGATGAAATTATGCGCTAAGGAAGATTATTGTATGTTCTTATGTTTGCTCTTCTCCACTGTATTAGCCTCAGACTATGATGAAGGAATGATACATGTTGGTGCAGGATTAGGTATACAATCATATCCTTCGGCACTGGATCCTTTTCAATTAGCAGCATGTGTTCCTGTTTTTTATCCAGAGATAGATGCAAATATTCAAGTCATGGAGAGAATCTCTCTTACCAGTGCCGTATCACGAACAGCTGTTGAAGGAAGTCTTTTGGGTTCGATATGGTGCCAGCAAAAACTAGAATTGTATACTGTTGGTTATGGTCTTGACTACAATTTTGGAAGTCGAAATAGAGCATTTAAAACCGGCATTCAGCTTCTCATCGGTTTTAGCGAATACGGGACAGGTAACTATGATGACTACTACAGTTCTGGCATGGGGGTCAACGTATATGCATGTACAATACGGTCCCTTACACGACATTTTTCCTGGGGAATGAGGACTGGGGTGCGGCGATTACGGATTCGAGTGCTCCCACACTCGGAAAGACTTACTATAGACTCTTTTTACATTGAAACCACAGGGTATATCGCACTCTAGGGCTTACTGACATGTATGCTCGAGAACACTCTATAGTTCCCGTTCTTGTTGTGCTTATGATAACGACGTGTTCAATGCGGGAGGATAAAATGATGCCACAGTTACCTCTCGTGATGAAAGATTCTTGGTTTAATGCCGAGCCGGAAATTGTGAGTAACCTGAAAGGTAAGGTTGTGCTCATCGATTTCTGGGACTATACGTGTGTCAATTGTATTCGCACTCTTCCTTATATAAGTGAATGGCACAAACGATATGCTAGTAAAGGGCTCATCATCATTGGTGTTCACGCGCCCGAGTTTGAGTTTGCGAAGGCACGGGAAAACGTCGCTCAGGCGATACACGATCATGAACTTGAGTATCCGATTGTCATGGATAATGATTTTACCGTATGGCATCTATTTGGGAATCGCTACTGGCCAGCCAAGTATATATATGATAAGAATGGTATTCTACGCTATCGGCGTGATGGTGAAGGTTCTTATCAAGAGACCGAGCGGGTGATACAAAAATTGCTGCATGAAATAGACAGTGACACCGAATTACCTGAACCCATGAAGCCTCTTCGTGACACTGATGTACCGGGAGCTATTTGCTACAGAGTTACGCCTGAAATGTATCTTGGATATGAGCAGGGACATATTGGTAATCAAGAAGGACAGGGCAAGACTGGTATTGGGGAATTTCAAGATCCCAAAAACTATAGAGAAGACACCTATTACTTGTCGGGCAGGTGGTGGGTTGGTCCTGATAATGTCCGTCTCATAAGTAAAGATAATGAGTCAGGGAGTATTATCGTTAATTATCTTGCCGCCGAGGCGAATCTGGTGATTCGTGCTGACAAAGAAAAGAGTTTTAAAGTATACATTGAACAAGATAGGAAGCCATTGACAGATGAGGACAAAGGTGATGATATCACGATCGAATCTGACGGCAGGACATATGTCTTGATAGAAGAGCCGCGCATGTATGCGCTCGTAAAGAATCAGGGTGTTGGCCGTCATACACTGAGATTGACTACAACTTCGAACAGTTTTGCTGCATATGCATTTACCTTTGTTTCATCGTGTAAATTATCTCCGTGAGGAGAGATTAAGATTATAGGAGCCAGTATGAAAGTCTCTGAGGAATTACTTAGAAAACTGGCGCAGTTGGCGCAAACTGATCGCACTGTATTATCGGCATACCTTGATCTGAGAAAAGGATGGGATGCCGCCAAAGATTTCATTGACCGAGAATCTGAGAGGTTGTTACCGCTTTTGGATAGTCAAGAGAGAGATTACTTCAAGACATCACTTTCGTTTATGTTTGGTTGTATAAATGAAAAGAGGGCTGAAAAATTCCGCGGACCTGGTGTAGCATTCTTCGCTGCTCTCGGAGCTGACTTTACGAGTTGTGTTGGACTGACTGCAGCACCAGAGCCATTTTTGGCTGTTGATAATGAGGCGATCATACATCCACTCGCACTCGAACTCGATGAATATGAACCAATAGGAGTGATCATGATCGATGCCCATTGCACCAGGATACTGACTGTCGCTGGACGAACAATGGAAGATATGGATGCATTTTGCAGAAAGATTCACCATCTTTCTAAGGCGGGTGGGTGGTCACAGATGCGTTATCAACGCCGCAGGGCTAAGCAGATTAAGCATTTTGCAAAGGAAATTATTGAAAAGGCGATCGCCATCTTCGATGAAGCAGGGATCAGGCGCATCGTGATTGCTGGTAGGAATAGAATGATTACTGCCCTTGAACAGGTGTTTCCCAAGCAATGGCGTGATAAGGTTATTGCTACGGTACCGTGGGACCTTGATGCGGCTGATAAAGAATTTTTAGGCAAGATAAGACCGATACTCGAAGAAACAGAAAGAAATCAAGAGAAGGATTTGTTGGAGAAGCTTGTCACTGAACTCAGAAGAGGCGGACTCGCTGTAGCAGGAGTTGAGCCAACACGGACTGCCTTAACCATGGCGCAGGTGGATACATTATTCGTCAGCAAAGGTATTGATTTCAAAACTGCTGAAGAGTTGACGAGTCTCGCAGAGGCCACTGCTGCATACGTGGAATTTGTGCCTCAAGAAAATGAAATACTGGTAAAACTTGGTGGCGTGGCTGCACTCCTGCGGTTTGGATTAGGACATAAGATTCAGTAAAAGGCAGGGGTCTCTCATTACGCTAAGAGAATTATGTACATGGTTTAACTGGACTTAAGTATAATATCCCTTTATTGACTTTTTTTCTTTCCTTTATATAATATAGCAAGTAATAGTTGGACGTATTTTAGGCTTAAGTATATTTGGGGGTGCGATAAAATAATCTGCGGCGTAAGGAGGTGTGATGATGTCGAAAAAGGATTGTCTTGTAGTATTTATCATCCCCTTTCTGCTCTTCAGCGGAGAGATTGAAAAGGAGGTGTAGATATACAGGCGAAGATCTTTTATCAGATTGCACACCGCGGCGAGGTCGATGTGCGTGTGTATGATGATGTGAGTGGTCGGTTAGTAAGGACATTAGTGAATGGAGTGTTGCAGCTCGTGATTATAATAAGGTCGAGAAGGCAATACTCCTGAGATAATAGTGATTGGGTGATGGTGATATACGTTTGTCTCCTGACCTCACCCACAAACGCAATTTGGAGGTATAATGTATAAACTAAGAATATTGTTTCTCTTGACGTGCTTTGTGATCTGCACTTTTGGGTTAGCAGAGGCTGGTAATGCTCCAGCGATAAGGGTACTCCAAGATCGCGGTTCAAGCATTACCCTTGAATTTGAGCTTCAGGGATATGAGATTGAACCTGTAGAGGTAAATGGACTTACCTGTTCACGGGTTACCGTGCCAGGCCAGATAACGTTTCTTGAGAAGGGTCTTCCAGAACTTCCGACCATTGCACGTAATATAATAATCCCTGATAATGCACTCATGGAGTATAGAGTCGTGAGTGTTGAATTTGAAACAGAGTATGTCA
>SMTZ1_10008594_pt1 | contig 10192 bp, 8 predicted proteins | sample DeeMarSWOR136_30_FD_25667 | JGI IMG/M metagenome (IMG submission 25667) | reverse complement strand
TCCAGTGAGTCATTATATTTTCCAGTCCATTTAGTTTCATTTAATTGATTCATAAGAAGTAGCAATACATTTGTTAATTGTGGGTAGATGCGAACATCATAAAAATTGAAAAAATCAAAGGTGTCCACAATTACATTAACATCTACGTCTTTTGGAGAGATAATTTTTAATAATCCATTAAGAAACTTTAAACTTTCCTTTCCGCTCGCAAGGATACTTATCAATTTAATCGCCGCATATCTATCATTTGACGAATCTTAAATATTTTTTGAATACGTTTTTAAAAGTCCGTTGGGAAAGTCCGTTGTGCTAGAATTATCCTATTTATTAAGAGAGAGAATGAAAATCTTTTTAATTTCAAAAACTCAAATAGTCCATTAGATTATTAGGCATTTATTATGTTTTATAAGCACCAGCGAAGAATTAAAGCTGTGTTCTCCAATGGGAAGAATAGACAACTTACTTAGAAAATTCAAACGTTATAGCGAGATTACACAAGTTGATGAAATCGCTCGCAGATATTTCGTGATGAACGCGTTTGATGGTTGCTTGACAATCTTGGGAATTCTCGTTGGAGCATATGTTGCTGGAGTTTTCAACGCCCGGGTCATTATCGGTGTTGGCTTTGGCAGCAGCATAGCCATGGGCATGTCGGGTCTATTTGGTGCTTATATGGCTGAAGCAGCGGAGAGAAAAAAGAAAGTTCAAGAGCTAGAGCAGTCACTTCTAACAGATTTAGAGAATTCTGTAATAGCAAAAGCATCCCGTTTTTCGTCGTATTATGTGGCAATTATTGATGGATTAGCACCTTTTGTTGCAGCCCAGGTTTCTTTAGTACCCATATATCTCTCATTTTTTGCGATATTTACTGTTCAACTTGCAATGGAAGTATCAATGGTTCTGATAATCGGAATACTTTTTATGTTAGGAATATTTCTAGGGAGGATTTCAAAGGACAATTTAATTATCTCAGGATTGAAGATGGTCATCGCGGGTCTTATAACATTCGCAATAATTCTTATTGTTGGAATTTAATGGTTCGTGGACTATATCAAATAAACGCGCGAAGTATTAATCGATGTCATACTGCAGATAGCATTCTTTTAAAAAAATAGATTTCAGATTGTTTTTGTGATCTTTATAGACATTGTTTACGAAGAGCTGTTATGGAGTATAATCAAAAGATTCGCGCCCCATTTAATAAATGGACATTACAAACCTATACATATGCCATTTCGCCAATGTCCATAAAGATCTTTTCAATTTCATTCAGATTGCTATCTTTGGCAATTGAGCCTGACAAAGGGTAATGGTGCCTTTGATAGCGGTTTAATTCACTTCACAAATCTTATGATATTTTAATACGTCCATCTTAGGAATCCTTTGACAATTATTTGCATGAGGATAGGTTGATCTCATATATAAATATTTCTTTGGATAAATATTAGAAAAGGCTTATATATTAGTAAATTAATACAAGACGAACATTATACCAAAAAAAGAATATGGGAGAACTAAAAAATGCCATTTACAGGCGCTGTTGGAGTACCCGCACCTGCTGTAGCCATTGGTATGGGTGGTTTAATTTTTCCATTGTGGGCAATCGGTGCTGCGATCTTTCTTGGCTATGAATTTACCCCAGCTGAGGGTAAAGCTCTTGGTGCTACCTGTCTAGTTGGTTGCTATTCATTAAGTTTCCAGGGGTTTTGGCACATCATTGCTAATCCATTAGGTGGTGTCTTCAGCATTATCTTTGCCTTGATTCCCTTCATGTACAGTGTGACATGGCTCGTCGGTTTCATGGTCAATACCTTTGGATTTGATGGTAAGGTATTAGGGCAAGTCTGTCTGCAAGAGATGATACCACAAATTATATGCTCGGTGGCTGCTTGGGGATATGGTGGAACACAACCAATGCTGCAAATTGACTTGTGGTTCTATATCCTTGTGCTCTTTGGATTCTATATCTTTACACATGGATACGGCGGAAAAGCCGGTGCGTACTACTGTGGTCTGTTCTGCTTCCTTTCCTGGATTGCTACCGTTCACCTGATGTTCTGGTGGAGCGGAATCTTTGACCCGGGGCCTTTCTGGTAGGAATTCCACCACTTCTATCCAGTAGAGGTCCTTCCCTCTTTTTCTTTTTTTCTTTTCTTCTATAACATTTTTTTTTAAGAAATAATGTATGAATCTCGTCTTCCTATATCAAATACTTTAATGGCCTAGTTCTTCTCTTTGTATTATATAGGGATGAATATCGTGAGCTATATTCTATTTATCCAGAGTAGTAGCCAATTTCTTTGGCATAACGATCGTTATTTTATTCTTATGAATGGCATTTTTGGACTTCAATCTTTAACTAGCTAAAATATTCCAAAGAAAACTCATTTTCAAGGTAGGATCTGTTTGTTGCGCGCCTGTAAGACAAATTTTCAAAAAGAGATGGCTGCATCAGGACTATCCTCCTGCGAGGATAGGCCTTGTTTATTTGTAATGCCAATTTCTTTGGCATAGCGATAGGCCTCTTTTTTGTGACATTTTTCGTCCCCTGCGAGTCATCCCTCCTCATCAAAGGCGTCAGACCTTTATGGATGAGGTCGTCTCATGCACAAGAACGTGCTACCCGCTGAGAGTAGGTAGCAATCCGCCTTGTATCTTAAAGATCCACTTGCAAAAACATATATAACCATCACTTTTTTCACAATATAGGGGATTCTTTTTTTCTTGATTGCATACTGTATTAAAGGTCTTCTAAAAAGAGATCAAAAACTTATTTTCAGATAGAACTTCTGTTTTTCATTTTTATTCATTTATAACGTCCGATTTCTTGAGCATAACGATAGGCCTCAAGTATTGATTCGATGTGCATCCCCTTAAATAAACTATTTGATGAAGAAAACAAATAGCCTCCTCCTGGCGCCCCCTGTTCAATACATCGCTCCACGTCTTTGTGTACTAAGTCGTGATCGGATTGAGTCAGCACATTTGTTACATCTAGGTTTCCTGCTAAAACTAGTTTTTCACTATATTTCTCCTTAATCTTACCCATATCCACACCGACATCAGGTTCAAGTGCATGAACTCCCGCGAATCCTGCTTCGATAATGAAAGGAAGTAATAGCTCAATCTGCCCATCAGAGTGCCAGATAACTGGGACTTTAGACGCTGCAACAATTTCTTTATATCTGGGGAATACCAACTCTTGAAACATTTTGAGAGAGATCATTGGGCCTTTGCTATCTGCTACATCGTCACCTATCATAATAAAATCAACTTCAGCTGCGTTAGCTTGCTCGATCATTGCAATCGTCCAGTCGGTGCTTCTTTGAATTAACGCTTCAACCAATTCACGATTTCTATGAACTGCCACGAAAAAATCTTCCATTCCCATGCTCATATAAGATAAAACTAAGCATACATCATGGAAAGCATAGTACAGTGCATGGGTGTCTCCATAAATCTTTCTGGATTCTTTCATCATTTCAGTGGGAAACCATTCTTCTGCGTACTCTAATGGTGGCGAGTATTTTTCTACGTCATCTAAGGTCTTTACAACGCCTCCTAAGTACCAGTGGTTTTTGAAAATCCTTCCCCAGTCATCAGTTCCAGTTCTCCAAGCGTTAGTGCTTTTAGGATGTCCAACTGCTATTGGCATACAATCAAGACCGAGTCTTTCACGAGTTTCATATGGATCACCCTTACCATTGCCAATTGCATCCATAATCGCTCCTTCAATCCAAGCTTCAAAGAGGGGAACTCTGTCGGGTTCTTTAAACTGAAATGTTGTTAAAACTCGTTCTCTTGAGTTCATGATAATTCAACCGATAATAGATATGTCTATAGAATGATATTAACTTGTTCCTTTAACTTGACTGTAGTTTCTGTAACTTCGCATTTGAAAGCAAAAACTTCTACACCCTTTGAAACAGCAAGTCGTAATGTATCTGCAAACTCGGGATCGATCTCGTCATTTGGAGAAAAAAAAGATGCGTCCCCTCTTTGAATTACAAAAATGACACAAGCGCGATAACCCTCATGTTTCGCTTTAATTAGTTCTAGCAGGTGTCTTCTTCCTCTTGTTGTTGGGGCATCAGGAAAAAAGGCATGCCCATTTTTAACTAGGGTGCAAGATTTAACCTCTAACAAGCATTGTTTTTCATTCGATTTTAGAAAAAAATCAAACCTACTGGAGCCGTATGTGTATTCTCTTTGAACGAGTTCATATTCAGAGAATTCTTTTAACCGGGAATCTTTTAGTGCTTCAGCTATCAAATCATTTGGGAGTCTGGAGTTGACAGAAACTAAGCCTGTCGGAGTATAAACTCCCAACATATCCCACTTAGTCTTTCTTTTATCATTCAAGTTAATTTTTCGCAAAAGAACTTCAATTTTTGTTACTAATAGTTCTTTCATACGTCCTGGGTCAGCAACATGTGCAAGACACTTTTCGTTATTTACTTCGACCTCTGCTACAAAACGATTTAAACGCTTTAAGAAAACACCTTTGTGCAATTCACCAGTTATTTTCATAGTCAACTCCATCTGAAAATATGATAAAACAAATATAGCTTACTTATTATTATAATGAAAAAGTCTTTTACAGGAAATTCAATTGGCATTATAGTATGACTCATCTTTCAGATACTTGCAGTTGTTTACATCACGTAAGTTGCATATATCATTTGCATATTTTCCCCCAATCGATCCCTTGATGAAATTGCAGTAATTTCCAATTCTTTTCTTTTTCAAATACAGGCAAGGAATCTTATGAATTGCTTTCTCAAGAGCTGTTGTAATTTCTTGTTCTATCCAAGGAATTTTTTCGATTGCTTCTGGATTGATTCTTTTTTGCTCAAGAATTGAGATAATTGGATAGAGAGCTGTTGAGATTTCTTTCAAAAGTAAATCTGTACCATCGCTTGTGTTGAGATCATTTTCTGCATCTTCAACGATACCAATGAAGATTTCCCTGCTGAGTGGTTGAAACGCTGCTCGAATATCATGAAATGATATTTTATTGATTTTTCTTCGTTCTAATACTACACGTCCCATTTGAAACATGGTGTCAAGTAAACCCGCAAACATAACTTCATCTAAACTCTTCTTTGTTCCTGTTTTGTAATTGAATATACAACGTTCATTTTTAACCAAAAGTATGTTGTGTATCATCGAACTTCAAACCTAAAATAGTTGGCTGATTTTTTGTATGGTCATAATTCTGATCGAATCTATAAAGGCTTTTCGTACTCAGTCTTTTAAAGCCTTTAAACGGTTCAATTTTATTTTCAATTCTTCCAATTTGTCAATCCTTGAAAGATTATTTACCTTATTGTGTTTTGTGCCCGTAATTTGACTTTGAGAAAATTTCTGATGATGTTAACCAAAATACTTAATTATTACGAATTCACTTTTTTATAAAAGTTAAGGGTGTCCTTCCAGCTGCACAGCAAAAGATAAGCGAATAAAACAGGAGTAATTACATAGATGGAGGCAGAAAACTACATAAGAAGAGGCAAAGTTTATCATAGTAGAGGACAATACAGAAAAGCCATTGAAGACTATGAAAATGCTGTGAAAGCTGATCTAAGAAATATAAGCTTTCAAGCATGGTTCGGTATGGGAAAAGCATACCTTGCTTTGGAAGAATATGAAAAGGCTATCGAATCTTATCAAGAAGTTGTAAAAATCACGGTCAAATATATTGCGGCATGGATCAACATGGGGGTTGCATACTTCAAGTTAAGTGAGTATAAGAAGGCGATCGACTGCTATCAGAAAGCATTGAAAATCAACTCTAAGCATACAGGCGCATTATACAACATGGGATTAGCTTATGAAAAGCTAGATAAATACAAAGTTGGGTTAGCACACGAAAGTCAGCACTTAAAAAAAGCCATTGAGTGCTATCAAAAAGCTTTGAACATCAACCCGAATGATACAAAAATATGGTTTAGCATGGGATGGATTTACAATGATATGGGAGAGTACAATAAAGCAATTGAAGTCTATCAAAAAGCCGTGGAAATAAAACCTACTTATGCTGATGCATGGATTCAAACGGGCATTGCTTACGAAAATTTAAATGATATTTTTAAGGCTATTATATGCTACCAGAATGCATTGAACATCAACCCTGACAGCGCAGAGGCTTTAAACTATATGGGAATAGCTTATGAGAAATTACAAAAGTTTAGAAAGGCTATAGAATGCTATCAGAGGTTAGGAACGCATGAAAAAGTCATTGAATGCACAAAAAAGGTAGTAGAATTAGATCCTGAAGATATAGAAGCATGGTACAATTTAGGTGTGCATTATGAAATGATAGGAGAGTATAAAGACGCGATTACTGCTTTTCAGAAAGTAATAGCTATTAATGAAGATGATAAGAATACATGGTACCACTTGGGATGGACTTATGGAGAGTTACATGAATATAGCAACGCAATTCACGCGTATCGAAAAGTAGTGAACGTTAACCCTGCGGATGCAGAGGTATGGTTCAATCTGGGTGGAATTTATAGAGAGTTAGGCGAATTCGATAAGGCTATCGATTGCTATCAAAGAGTTTTAAACATAAAACTTGAAGATGAAAATGTTTATCTTAACATGGGATTGGTTTATGGGATTTTAGGAGAGTATCATAACGCTATTGAAACATATCAGAAAGCTGCAGACATCAATCCACATGAGAAAACGTATTTTAATATGGGCATAGTTTACGGAATTTTACGTGATTATAATAATGCGATAAAATGCTACCGAAAAGCTGTGGAACTTAATCCAGAATACGCAAAAGCATGGAATAATATGGGAAATACCGTCATAAAGTTGGGAGCTCATAATAGAGCGCTTGATTTCTTCAAGAACGCCGTGGAACTCAACCCGGAGTTTTTAGATGCATGGGTCAACATGGGTGCCACTTATGGAGCGCTTGGAGACTATTCTAAAGAGATTGATTGTTATGAGTCTGCTCTGAAGATTGATCCAAATCATAGTCCTGCCAAAAATAATCTAGCAAAAGCACTCAAAAATCATCCAAGATAAAGAAAAAGTAAAAAAGTGTTTTAGAAAACAGATCTAATAACTATTTTTCTTCTCTTTCATCAAGAAGACGTTTTGCTTTACCTTCTTGCCTAGGTATCCCATCTTCTTCAACAAGTTCAACATTTACTCGAATTCTGACAGTTTCATACAATGCTCTTGTTATTTCTCGCTGAAGAGCAATTCTAGCGTGTGTATCATTAAAGTTATTTGTTTCAGCGTATACAGTAATTTCATCCATAACCCCTTTTGTCCATAATTTGATATAATAGTTGTAACCAATCTCTGGAAATTTCATAATGACCTCTTCAATTTGTTTTGGAAAGATGTTCACCCCTCTAATGATGAATCCATCATCAATTCTGCCTTTAATTCGTGAAATCCTTTGATGAGTTCTACCACATCCACATATATCTTCATCCAATAATGAACAAAGATCTCTCGTTCTGAAGCGGATAGCGGGAAATGCTTCTTTTGTAAGCGCTGTAAGAACAATCTCCCCGTCTGCATTAGGACCTAATAACTCATCTGTTTCTGGATCGATAACCTCGCAAAGAAAATGATCCTCCCAGATATGAAGACCATTTTTTTCAGGACATTCGCAAGCAACACCGGGTCCAATAAGTTCTGTTAAGCCGTAATTGTCATAGGCTTCGATATTAAGTCCTTCCTCAATCTTCTTTCGAGTACCTTCTGACCAATTTTCTGCACCAAGCATTCCTAATCTAAGAGACAGTTCATCAGCAACGCCTTCCTTCTTTGCAGTCTCAGCAAGTTTTAAACCAAAGCTTGGGATAGCATGAAACGATGTTACATTGAAATCTCTCATAAATTCAAGCTGTTTGATGGTCATACCCCCACCAAATGGGATAACCATTGCTCCCACTCTTTGAGCACCTTGAAGGAATCCCATGCCTCCAGTGAATAATCCATGGCTGACGGTGTTTTGAAAAATGTCATTAGCAGTAACGCCAATGCAGTTGAGATTTCTTGCAATTAGTTCGGTCCAATTATCTACATCCTGCTCAGTATAGAATGCGGTGGATGGAGTTCCAGTTGTACCCGAAGTCGCATGAATACGAACGACATTTTTCATTTTAACTCCTAATAATCCAAACGGGAACGCTTTTAGAAAGTCTTCTTTTGTCATAAATGGCATTTTTTTAAGATCATCCAATGTCTTGATATCTTCAGGTGTTACCCCATTGTTTTTCATTTTAGTTTTATAATAGGGTACTTTCCAGCCCTTTAAAACGACTTCTTTTAGCCTTTTTAATTGAAGTTGCTTTAATTCTCGTTTTGGTAAGGTTTCTTCTTTATGACGAATCAAAGTATGTTTTCCTCCGTTATCTACGGTGCTTTACTGCATTTAATATCTATGAATTTCTTAAAGTCATCGCTGAGCGATGCATCTAGAAATATTCAGTTAATAAACTTTTATAGAAAATTACAGATTTAAAAAAATCAGTCAACATGGTGTAGCCATTTTCCATATTGTACGAGTCCCCACATTGCAAAAGCTGCACGTTCAGGAATTGAATAAACGGGTATATCGAACTTCTCAAGCTTGCGCGAGAAAACAGCTGCAAGTTCTCCCCCAACACACGCTACAACAATAGGTTTTTTGAATCTTTGTGCGTTCTGTACAACTTCTACTGCTTCAATTTCTAGAGAAGGGGTTTGAAACAGGAGAATTACTAAAGCTGCATCAACTTCATCAGACTTAAGTCCCAGCTCCAAGGCAATACGATATCTCTCTGCGTCAGTATCCCCAGTTAGATCAACAGGATTACGAGCAACACAATAAGGAGGATAATGTTGCATCATCTGATTTTGTAAATCTTCAGAAAGTATCGGAACCTCCAAACCAAGTTGTTCTAGTTTATCTACAGACATAACGCCAGCACCGCCTCCGTTTGTGACAATCAGGATTCTATCACCTTTTGCGTGTGGTTGAAAGGCTAATGCATTTGCTAAATCGAGCATCTGTTCCGAATTTTCGACACGGAGAATTCCTAATTGCCTGAGCACCGCATCAATTACTTCATCGGAACCCGCTAACGCACCAGTATGCGAGGCCGCGGCAGAAGCACCTCCTTTTGTCCTACCAGCTTTCATAAGAATTATAGGTTTCTGTTTCGTCACTTTCTTTGCAACGCGAATAAATGTATTACCATTCTCAATGCTCTCTAAATAAGCAGTAATAACCTTAGTGAAAGGATCGTTTGCTAGATATTCAAGAAGATCACTTTCATCTACATCAGCTTTATTACCTATACTGATTGCTTTTGACAGTCCTAAACCTTCTGCAGCAGTCCAGTCAAGTAATGAACTCATAAACGCTCCACTCTGACTCACAATTGCTATCGGGCCTGAATTTGGTCTTGACATCCTTACGATCGGAAGAAAGATTGTGTCAACATAAGTATTAGAATCAAACACTCCAATACAGTTTGGACCAAGTAGCCTCATATGAAACTTCTTGGCAGTGTGTATTATCTCTTGTTCAAGCTTTGTCCCCTCGCCCCCGATCTCAGCAAATCCTGCGGATACGACAATGACGCACTTAACACCTTTTTCGCCACATTCTTGCATTACTTGGGGTACAAATTTAGCAGGAATTGCAATAATAGCTAAATCTATTTCTTCTGGAATATCTTTGACACTCGCATAGCATTTTATACCAATAATTTCATCTAAACGAGGATTTATAGGGTATACTTTTCCTTTAAAATGCCCCATCACAAAATTCTGAAAAATTACATTGCCAATTTTGCCTATTGTAGAAGACGCTCCAATTACTGCAACGCTTTTTGGCTCAAAGAAGCATTCTAATGAACTCTTATCGTGAAATATATCAATCATCGCCAAACCTCATATAAACAGACATACATGCTTTTTATTTTGATTTAGTTGGTAAACTTAAGAATAATTAACTCATACAAAATTATCGATCATGTGAAGTGACCTAAACAGCTTCACAAAAGTAGTATTCTAATATATCTTAAAAAAGATATGGGAGATTCACTAAATAAAAAATAGATCTAAAAGAGTCCCAGAGAATTACAATGAGAACTTATATAAATTCTTGGACATTTAGAAACGTCCAGAGGTGGGAATCACTCTTTGAAAAGAGCAAAAGAACTTGACA
>SMTZ1_10008592_pt1 | contig 10192 bp, 7 predicted proteins | sample DeeMarSWOR136_30_FD_25667 | JGI IMG/M metagenome (IMG submission 25667) | reverse complement strand
AAGAGAATGTTTAAGTAAAGATTTTAGTTTTGCTTTTTCATTTAAAGTAATATGTCTTGGAATATAATAATTTAAAGCAAGACTCATTCCAGGAGGCAATAAGGTTGTTATAATCACAACTATTGTTATATAGGAGTTAGCTAAGATTAAAAAACCCCATATCTCATCATTAAATAATCGAGCTAAGAAAAAAGAATAAAGAAGAGTGAAGAAATGCGAACCATAATGAAAGGATAATTCATATAATGTATTTTTAGCTATTTTATCGTATTCAATTTTTTCAGTGGATTTATCCTTAAGTTTTTTATTGTTTTCCATTATGATAAGATTTGTATTCTTAATTATATAATTTAAAGAATTAATTAGTGAATTTCAAATAAACTTTATCATGAAGAGATTTTTGAGGTGTTTTATTTAAAAAAGCTTTTTTCCATATAGTTAAATCTTTATTTATCAACTTTTCAAGCTCTTCAATATCATCTTTATATTTCATAAAAAGCTCATTCTTTATGTACAGATCTAATATCTCATCTTCTTTTTGACCCAATTTATAAAGGATAGGTCGTACTTTTTTCAAGATTGTTGATATTTTATGAAGACCTAATGCTCTTAATTTCTTAATAATTCTATAACCTATTAAGTAAATTAGATGTAAACGAGGCTTTTTTGAGGGATTGACTTGTTCTTCCAATTTAATTTGGGTAAAAAACTTAAAATCAATATTTAAAAATTTTGCTACTTTCTTGAGAGTGTTTAATTTATCATTCATCAGCTCTTCAAAGATTAGAATTAAAAATTGTTCTTTTTGAAAAAATTCTAACCAATGTTTAATCTGACTACTATAAAAACCTCGTTCTAAGCTATCAGGGTAATTAATTTGAAATTGTGAGATATCTTCTTTTAAATTTAATTTTAATTTATGATGTTTATAACTAGAAATAAATCTTTCAACAGGATCTCTAAGAATTACGATAATATGAGCATCCTTTACAATATTAGATAGATATATCGGAGCTTTTTCGAAAAAAAGATACGTAGGATCAATTTCCCCTATTGCTTTATATGAAACGGTACCATTTTCTTTAGGGAAAAGGCTCTTATACCAATTTAATCCCTTAAAATGATTTTCGCTAAAGTAGTTACTCTCTTTAAGATAAGGGCAGAGATAGATTTGGGGATGTTCTTTTAAAACACTATATAACCATGTTGTGCCACATCTCTTTGCACCGATGCAAAAGAAATTTGGCATGATCGTATTATCAGAAGGATCTATTCCATTATCCATTTTTAATCTTAAAAAAAGCTATTAAATAGAATATAAGTTAAGCATTTTAAAATTAAGATGTTATAAAAATATTATTTAAAATAATTTTCAAAGGGTTCTACCTTATTGTTTTATTCTGAAGATATAGATGGTTTTAAGAAAAATCATAACTATAAAGTTATTCATGCTCTAAGAAGAAAAAATACCTCAAAAGGGTAATTTAATGGCATAAAGAATTTCATTTTCAATTTGGGCAGAAGAAGTTAGAGAATAACTTTAAAATTTTTTTTTGATGAATATTTTTAAATCATTCCAAATTTTCAATGATAAAAACAAGTCTAAAATAATTTTCTTGTCATTCAATTTAAAATGTTATTATCTTTTGACTGATCATTGTGAGAATTAACGACAAAAAAGTACTAGTAACAGGAGCTGCGGGTTTCATTGGCAGTAATTTAGCAGAAAATCTCCTTGAAATTGGTTCAGAAGTAATTGGTATTGATAATTTTTTTAATGGAAGAATAGAAAATTTAGAGGATGCTTTAAAATTTAAAAATTTTCAATTTTTTAAGGGTGATATTAGAGATCTCAACTTTTTATTAGAGATTTTAAGGGATATTGATATAATTTTTCATGAAGCAGCGTTCACAAGTGTTCCTCAATCCATTCAAATGCCTGAATCATGTAATGATGTTAATATTAATGGTACTTTGAATTTACTAAATGCAGCAAGAATAAGAGATGTTGAGAAAATTATATATGCTTCAAGCTCTTCTTTGTACGGAGATTCACCGACATTACCAAAGAAAGAAAGTATGGTATGTTCACCAATTTCTCCTTATGCTGTATCAAAACTAGCCTGTGAGAATTATATGCAAGTATTCAATAGTATTTATGGCTTGAAAACAATTTCTTTACGTTATTTCAATGTTTTTGGACCAAGACAAAGAGATTCACCTTATAGTGGTGTAATTGCGATTTGGTTAGGAAGAATTCTCAATAATAGTAATTTAATAATATTTGGAGATGGAGAACAATCTAGAGACTTTACTTATGTCAAAGATGTAATCCAGGCAAATATTTTAGCTTCGGAACATAATATTGAGGGTGAAATCTTTAATATAGCAGCGGGATCTCCAATCACATTAACAGATCTTGCGAAATTGATGTTAAAACTTACTGATAAAGAAAATCTAGAATTAACTTATACCGAACCAAGACCTGGAGACATTATACATAGTTATGCTGATATTTCCAAAGCAAGAAAAGTTTTAGGATTTAATCCAAAATATTCTCAAGAACAAGGATTAATTGATTATTTTAACTGGTATAGTAAGAAATATAATATAAATTTGAAGATGAAATAAATATTGTAATATTTATGAGCAATTTTAAGATTGTATTAAAAAAAATTCTTATTTCAATATATTTAAGAATTAATTTTTTTATTCTCTTGATTTCTACTATTTCAATTCTATTTATTTTTTTTAAGCAAATTAATATTAATCTAATTTTAGGAATATCAAAAAATCTAATTTTAGAATTTATTTTTCAATCATTTGTAAATTTTAGTACAATTTTTACTATTCTGTTTTTACCTACTTATCCAATTTTTTGTTTTTTATTAAATAAAAAACCTTTCAACCTCTTAGAAAGAATAAGCATAACCATTGTTATTAATTCAGTTTTCTATATTCTCGGAGGCTATATTTTTTATTGGATTGGTATATCTCTTACAGGTTTCTCTTTTTTAATAGTAGTAGTAATATCTTATGTTCTAATAATTATCTATACAATTTTTATTGAATTTAATAAAGGATCTCTACATTTAATTAAATTAAGAGATTCTTCAATAGAAAGTCTCTATAATATTTCTATATTCAAATATCTAAAAAACAAATTATCAATTAATGGTTTATTATTGATTATTTTTTTATTCCTTATTTGTATTGTTAATATTGTAAAAACTAGTTATTTTGTTGGAACAGATCCATGGTTGCATATTCTTAATAGTAAGATAATTACAGATTTAAATGTATTACCTTTTGAAAGTTATCACGGAGAATTGGGATTACACATATTTGGAGCGATAATTCATTTTTTTTCAGGTATAAGCCATATTCTGATACCAAAATATTTTATATTTTATAATTTTTTTATTTCTGCTTTAATTTATTATAATCTTTTAATGAGGATATTTAGAAATCATAATTTAGCGCTGTTTGGAGTATTTATTTTAGAATTTTCATCATTGGGTTTTTCTACAATGATGCTTCAATATTGGCCTTCTGGTTCAGCGTTAATTAAGTGTTTACTGGTATTTTTTCTTCTTTATTCACGCTTACAAAATTTTTTACAAATAGAATCACCTACAAGGAAAATTATTTTTTCAGATATAATATTAACTTACTTCTTATCTACAGTAATTTTTATTGGTGCTGTGCTTACACATGTAATTACCAGTTTAATCTTTTTAATTATTTTTTTATGGCTTTACTTAGTTTATTTTTTCAGAGATTACAAACGTGGGGTAGATTTTATTTTTTTATGCCTACTAATGGGTATTTTTATAATTTTAAATGTTTTAGGGATAGGTACTGGACATTATTGGTTTTTAATTCCTCTAAATTTCTCTTGGTATTATTTGTTAATTTTTGGAGTGTTTGGGATTATTTTAGGAGGTTTTATTATCTGGAAATTAGCAAAATCAATCAACTTTAGTAAAGGGAGATTTAAATCAACTATTTTTGGGGAAGATAATAAATTATATCAAAAAATTGAAGATAAATTCATTTTTCACTTTCTTTTTATAATCTTAATTATTACCCTCATGATAACCATAATTATGAACATGATGGTTTTTAACTTGTCTATAATTAATATTTTTTATGTGTGTGAGATAATTCTATTTATCTCTTTTGCGATTTGGGGTTTAATTTTATTCCAAAAAAAACCAAGAGGAAAACCAATTTTTATTTGGGCTTTAGGATTCCTCATACTTCTGGCAGCTGGTTTTCTTTTTAATATGTTTTTGTTAAGTAATATGATTTGGCAGAGAATTCTATATCTCATACCGCCTGTTATTGTAATTGGTTTTGTCTCCTATATATATAAGTTAATAAAACTGGGGAGGATAGAAAAACTACGGATGAAATCATTAATCTTATCTGTAATAACTTTCTCTTTACTAACTACATATTTATATGAATCAGTTAGTTTTGAAATTTTCACGTTGAATAGAAGAGAGGTAAATGCGTTTCAATGGTATTCAAACAATACTTCAATTAAAAACGTAATTTTTACGGAATTTGGAAGAAACCATGTATTGAAATATTATGATTATGTATATAATGATATAAATGCAACTTTTGATTATGGATATAATTTTTATTATTTAAAATATAAATCTGATTTATTTCCTCCAAATAATCATTTTAATGAAAGCGGTAATATCTTAAAACTTTTAAAGGATGAGTATAATACGGATTTATATATAATTTTTGCTGGGGAATATATAATTAATAAAGGAGATGAATTATTTGGACATTTAACAGAAGATGAACTAAACATCTACAATAATCTTAATTATTTAAATAAGATATTTTCTTCTAAAAGCAAAAAAGGAAATGAAATTCCAATATTTTGGGTTATTTAAAAAACTCATAATCACCAGGAAAGAGATTATCTATTTTTTCTTTGATAAGTATATTTTTGTTTCCTTCAATTTTGACCAATTGCGGTATTTTCCCTGTTTGCCCAACTTTATTAGCTCTGCTGATAAATGCCCCATAAACTCCATCTACATCATCTACTGCATCTAAACCTTTTTTAATCGATTTTTCAATATCATTACCTTTAACTAAATTAGCTATTTTCGTTGCAGCTGCATCTGCTATACTAGCATTTTTAGCAAAAATAGTTACTGCATCGGCTTCTCCCAAACTAATAGCATGACCAATGGTTGCTGAGCTAGTACCAATCCCTATTGGACAATCATTCTTTTTTACCAAAAAACCTAGATTCATATTTAATTCGTTATTACCTGCGTATAGTGCAACTTTCATAGGTTTTTCAGAGTCTATTGCAATTTCACCACCATTTTCAACTAAGGCGATCTTAATAGAACCTAATTCCTTCTTCTCTTCTCTGTAAAATTTCATAGCTTCTAACATTAAATCAGCTAGAACACCTGCTACTGCTGCCATAGGTCCTACATCGCATAATTTTGCAGCTTCTGCCATTAATTTAACAACTCTTATGTTTGTTTTTATTCTGACAGGAGAAAATGAGGTTAAAAAATTCTTATTTATTGAGATATATTTCTCAAGATTTTTTCGATGGAAATAGAATACCCTTTTCGCTTCCAAAATAGCATTTTTTGACTCTGAAATAATAGTTATATCAGATTCTTTATCAGTAAAATGCGTCTTGTATACATTCACATTTATTAATAAATAAAATAATTAACTAATAAATAGTATAATGAGTTTAATTTCAAAATAAATATAAATAAATAGGTTTTCATTATTTATTAAAAAACAGAACTTCTAAAAGAAGAAGATGATAAATTACGAGGAGATTATCTCTCAATTAAAAAATGATCTGAATGCTGAATGCGCAATAGCAAATGAATATGGAATTATACTGGGTTCCTTAATAAAAGAATTTGGAAAAGGGAAAGTTATCCCCCAAAAAATATTATCTCTAATTCTTAATTCTAAAGAAATAGCAAAAGAATTAAGTTTAGATAGTATTAAATCTTTTGCAATAGAAGCTAAAGAGAATAATTATTTATTTACATTTACTAAAGAATTAATTCTTATTTCGAAGTTAGATTTAAATGTAAATCTAGCCACATTTATGCCAAGTATTAGTACATTTCTGAAAAAATTGAGTGAAGGATCAAAAGAAGAGGAAGTTCAAAAATTTTCTGTTTTCAATTTCTCTAAAGAGATCTCTAGAATTGAAGATACAATAAAGCAAGAAAAAATTAAAGAAGGTAAATATTCAATAATTAAAGATATTGTAAAATATCTTTCAAATTAAGTTTGAAAAAATTATTTTTAATTCATTGGTGAAGAGTAATTTTAAGACAAGTTTTTATATATAGAGGAGACGAGCTTTTATATTATAGACATTTTGGCAAAGCTTTAAAGCCAGAAGCTTTAACCCTTTTAGTAGGAGAAATAGTAGAAGATGAATCTGGAAGGGAGGCAGATCGCGTAGATTTTTATGATTATTATAAATATAGAGTCTCTTACATAACTGAAAAAGGATTAAACTTAATATTTTTATTTGTTACAGGTTTAACAGATAAATTTGAAAATATTAGAAAAGAAATAAAAAGATGTAAAAAAGAATTTTTAAGTTTATTTGAAGATATTTTGGAACATCGTTTTGATTCAAAAACTTTTGAAGTTTTCGATCCAATAATAGATGTTATACATAAAAACCTCAGACCAAAAATATCATTAGTGGGTTTTTCTGGGGTTGGAAAGACTACAATTACGAAATTAATTCGAGCAGAAGAAATTCCGATGCAACATATACCCACAATCACAGGAGATATTGCTACAGTAAGAATTGGAAAATTACACTTCCATTTATGGGATTTTGCTGGACAAGAGCAATTTAGCTATCTTTGGAATAATTTTGTTAAAGGAAGCGATGCTGTTCTTTTAATTACAGATTCAACATTAGAGAATATCGAAAAAAGTAAATTCTTTTTGGATTTAGTTAGTGAACAAGCGGCCCATGCCCATACTGCAGTGATAGCTAATAAGCAAGACTTAAAACAAGCATCAAAACCTTCCCAAATAGAAAGAATTTTAGGTTTAAAAACATACTCAATGATTGCAAAAGATCCTTCAAATCGGGATAAAATGATTCAAATAATCGCTGATATCTTAGAAATGAGTGCTGAAGTCTCTCCTCTCTTAAAACCGTTATTAGAAAGAGATAAATTAATAGAGGAGGCAACAAATGCATTGAAGACTGCTGATTTTGATAAAGCTGCAATTCTATTTGATAAAATAAGTGATTTATGTATTGAATTGGGAGATGATTCATTGAGTAAAGAATTTTTTGAGAAATCCCAAAAAATCAAAAACATGATAAATCAAGTAGACACTCCACAGCCTAAAACTATACACACTATAGAAGCGGATAGACAACAGCAAATTGAAGAACCTTCGCAACTAACTACAACAGAAGAACCTATGGATAAAGAAGCACCACATCTTGAAGAAAAAAAATTGGATACACCCATACCACCTGAAGTCCCTCCAAAGGAAATAACAAAATCATCATTGATCCCACATAAGGTACATTTAAAACCTAAAATAAAACAAGAAATTTCTAAAAAATGGGTTGAAGGTAGTAAAGGAGTACCACGAACAGAAGAATTCAAAAAACCGGAGATTATTTCTAAAGATACGGGATTAAAATTGAATCCAGAAGATTTTATGGTAAAAATTAGACCTAAAAGTGTTAAATATGTCCCAAAAGATGCAAAATCTAAGTTAAAGACAAGTGCTTTTGGGCAAGTAAAAAATAGTAAAGAACCTGAAATACCAATTCCAATAACACCAACGAACTTGATGAAAGAAAAATCCACCATACCTACTAGTGCATCAGAATTACAGAAGACTGATAAAATCTTACCTAGTGAACCAATAAAAAACTCTACAGAACCAATTACAACTACACCAATATTTAAAAGACAAGAGCAAGAGATACCACCTCAAGAAGTACCTGAAACTGTACAACCGACTCCATTGATAGAAGAACATCAAAGAGGAGATTTGAAAAAGAGTCTTATTGAATTGAAATTAAAAAAAGCCAATATAAACAAGATGTCTTTAGATTATGATATGAAAGAACTCACAGGAGAAATTTCTAAAGAGGAACTTATTGAAAAAAAGAAAAAACTTGCTGAATTTGAGAAAAAAGTCAATGAGCAAATTGAAGAATTACAAAAACTTTTAAATGATTAAGCTCATAACAAAATTATTTCATTATAATATATGCTTTAGTTGCTATAATGAAAAAACGTGAATTACTATCATTATTGATATTTCTCCTTCTAATCTTAATTATTATTATAGATAATGCCTTAATCCTTCCCAATCAAGTTTTAATTGCTGCAGATTTAAACATTTATTTTGATGTATTAGGGCTTGTTTTAGGATTATATATTATAGTTACAGGTATTTCATTAATTACATTTGGATATTTGACTGACATTTTATCGAGAAAAAAGTTAATTTTATTTGCAGGTGTATTATGGTCGATAATAGCTATATTACATATAACTATAATAGAATTTTGGCAATTGTTATTTTTGAGAATATTAGCTGCAATCGCGACAGGGGTTACAACTCCATTAGTAATCTCCTATTTAGCAGATATAGTAAGTTCTGACTCGAGAGCTAAAACATTCGCAGTTTGGTCGTTATTTTCTACATTAGCTAGCCTTATTGGAGGGATTATTGCTTTAATGTTCAATAGAATTCCTTTTGAAAGAATAGATATTGAATCAGAAAGCATTAGGGCAAATATTGACTTTATAAAATTAAATTATCCAAATTTATTATCCACATGGAAATATCCATTCTTAATATTAGGGATACTAGCGCTTATACTCACAATTCTAAATTTTTTTATTACAATCGAGCCTAAGAGAGCTGCAGGAGATAAATATTTTGAAGATCTTCTTGTAGAAGATAAGTTCCGATATTCATATAAGATAAAACTTCGAGATCTACGATATATATTTACAAGAAAATCAAACTTTTTCTTAATAATAAATTTATTTGATGTTGTTGCATCGGGTTTGCTAGTTGCTTATATCTTTCCATACTTTGAATTAGAATTAGGAATTAATATAACAAATATAGTCACTGCTATAGTTCTAATATTAATAATAGGGCCTTTAGGATTAATAATTGGTCAATTTGGATTAGCACATTGGGGAGATAAAAAAGTTCAAAAAGGTGATTTAAGTGGAAGAGTGAAAGTAGCTACAATATGTTCAATTCTAACTTTACCCTTTCTTTTATTAGCCTTGTCGATGGCACCAAATGTCAGTGCCCAAACTTTTTTCTTTGGTAGATTAAATGTAGATATAATGGGATTTTGGATTCTATGGGTTATATTTTCTATTTTATTAGGCATAGGTCTTGCTTTTACATTTGGTATTGCCCCTAACTGGTATTCTTCTCTAATTGATGTAAATTTACCAGAACATCGTGGGACAATGGTGGCAATGGGCTCATTTATCGATACTTTCGGAAGAGCATTAGGAGCAATTATCGGAGGTTTCATGGTAACTATAACCGATAATTTTTCAGCCACTATTTTTTGGTCTACTTTAATTTTTGGAATAATTTCAACATGTTTCTGGATTCCACTATTTTTTACATGTAAGAAAGATTTTGTTGAGGTTGATGAAATTATGAAGAAACGTGCTATTGCTTTAAAAGATGAGAAAATATTGACGGAGTAATAACTATATAAAATTCTTTAAATAATCATCCGGGACATTTGCTTCTCCAATTCTGATATTCTTCTTTTCACCATGGTAGTCTGAACCTCCTGACTTTATTAAGTTAAAGTCTTTAGCAAGTTTTCTATAATAATCAGGTAAATATTTTTGTGCCCATTCTGCTTTATCTGTTTCAAAAAAGGGTCTATTCTTCGCATATGTATATTCAATTTCAATACCTTTAATTCCTACGTCAATACATCTCTGTACAAACTTCCTTTTATCAAAAACATTATAGATTCCTGGATGTGCTAATATGGGTACACCACCTACAGAATTAATTAATTCTATTGATTCTTCGAGGTTCAGTTCTACTTCTCTATCAACAAATGCAGCTCCTCCAATACTCATCATTTTAAACAACTCATCCTTAGTTTTACCTT
>SMTZ1_10008589_pt1 | contig 10194 bp, 8 predicted proteins | sample DeeMarSWOR136_30_FD_25667 | JGI IMG/M metagenome (IMG submission 25667) | reverse complement strand
TTCAATTAATTGGATATTATATTTAATTGATTATTTTATGCTTAGAAAATTTTTCAGAAAAAGAATTAAAGAGATACATGATAAATATGTCGATAAAACCATATTGCTTCTAGATGATTTCTCTAACTTCTTTGGTTTAGAATCATTAGGAATCTGGAAAATTCGTGGTAATGGTGTCTTATTACTTACAGAAAAAGAACTAATCTTTGCAATGTGCAAGCCTAAGAAAGAAATATTAATCCCAATTAAATCTATTATTGAGATCACAAATCCAAAATCACACATGCATAAATCAGTATTTAAACCTCTTCTAAAAATAAAATTTACCAATGAAGATGGACAATTAAACTCAGCTGCTTGGTATGTAAGAAAAATAGATAATTGGAATGAAGTTCTCAATAATTTGATTTCAAAAATTAAATGAACATCACGTGATTTTATTACTATTAAATTTCTTTAAATTATTTTTTGTTATATTATTTAATTCCATTAGTAATAATCCGTGATAATAAATTACAGAATCAAAATATGCTTCTCCTAAATCTGATTTATTATCATGAATCAATGCCAATTGAGCATTTAATGCAGCTCTCATTAAAATTTCAATCCCTTTATAAATTAGATTTGGAGACCAAGTTTTATTAAGCGGATTAGCCCACCATGTCGGACAGGAATAAATTCCGCGATCATAGTAATATCTAGCAGTATTATAATAATTATTTAATTCCCAATCTTTAATTAAATCAATACTATCTAATAAGTCCATAAGATTATTTAAACTTCTCATAAGTTTCCAGTAGTACTTATGAACATTATTATCTGGGTGATTCCAAAGGGGATATGGAACTTTGGCCTGGAGATCTTTATAAGTTGTACTCCAACTCGATTCTAACGGAATAATGTTTTTCTTTGCCATCGGAAAATGTTGATCTAGATCTGATATAAAAATAGTCTTTAAATCATTTTCTTGGTCCACCAACTCTAATGTCTTACCTAAAAAATTTTTTTCATAATTTTTATTATGGTGACCAAAAGTTTCCCCATCTAAAGCCGTTATAATATAAGTTAAATTGCTTTTTTCCTTGTTTTTATGTAAGGTTTTAATTTCTTTAACGAAATCCTTTGCAGTAATATTCTTGAAAGCAATTTTATTACTTAATATTTCATCCCGAAAGAAAAGTTGAAGCCCATTGGGAGATGTATAGATTTTATCATATGGCCAATCGACAGGACACGCTATTCCACTCATAATTACCCATTTATAGCCTAGCTGACGAATAAATTTTGCAATTCCTCCCGAAATCGCCAATTCTGGTGGAAAAAAGCCTTTTCTTTCCCAATTATTAAACTCTTTTCTGTTTAATTCTTCATTCATTCGAATTTGATGTTGAGCTTCTTTTTTAGGAATTAAAGGAAGGATTGGATGAAACTTTGCAGTTCCTACGATTTCAATTTTACCTTCAGAAACTAAATTTTTCAGTAAATCCATTGTTTCAGATAAATTGAATTCATATAATAACTCTATAAGGACACCATTAATATTCAGAGAAAATTTTGCAGTATCGTATTCCTCAAGCAAACAAAATAGTGGTTTATAACATTCTTTATCAATAATTTTTAAAACTTTTAGATCTTGAGTAGGAGGTTGATAAATGTGAATTAAAGGCGCCCAGTAAGTCGTCAAATCAATCAAGTCAAGTGAATAATAATTATAATTTAATATTTAATATAATTATATAAAAAATAGAATTATAAGCTTTACATTATTTTTAGGATATTATAAAAATTGTTTACAATATTTCTATTTAAGGCTTTTCGTAATAATTCCTTTGAAATTGAGCTCTTAGATTCGAAGGCAAGTATAAGTTTTTTCATAATACTTAAATTTTGGTCTAGTTAAACTTTTTTGATGAGAATTATTTTATTATATTATATCAAATAATATTAAATTTTTAAATCAGAAATATTATTTAATTCATAAAATTAGATAAAGTCCTAAATGGGGTATTAAAAAAATGGGATTAAAAAAGAAACTCTTTCCGCGTAAAAGTAAAGAAAAAGATGACTTAGTAGCAAAAGCTAAAGGTCATATTCATAAATTGAATATGATGAATAAAAATTATAGTAAACGTGCGGAGATTAGCAGAAAAAACGCAAAAATAGCATTAAAACGAGGTGAAAAGGATCGCGCAAAAACCTATCTAGTACAATATAAGGCATATCAAGCGAAAGTTGACCGTAGTAATAATCTAAGATTGAAGATTGAAAGACAAATTCAAGCGATAGAAGAAGGAATGCTAATCTCTCAAACAGGTGATGTAATGGGAGGAATAAGGGATGAGTTAGAATATATAGCAACAAAAGCATCTCCTACAAAAGTTGCTGAAATTGCAGAAGATTCTGAAGCATATGTTGCAGAAATTGAAGAAGCAGCAGATATTTTAGCGGGTGATCCAGAAATTGATCTTGCAATTGATGTTACAGAAGAACTAAATCAACTTGAGACAGAAATGCTTTTAGAACAAGGAGGAGCTATGCCTGAAATTCCTGCTGATGATCTCAAATATATACCTGAATATGATCTTGAAGAAGAAGAAGCTGAAGTTAAATCAAAAGATCAACTAAAAGACGAGATTGAAAAGCTTCGTAAAGAATTGGAAGGATAAATTATCTTTGTAAATTTCCTTTACTTTTTTCATTTAATGTAATTCAATTTTAGTAATGACTACTTCAATTCCTTTAAAGCAAGAACCATATTTTTCACTTTGCTGATTGCTATTTCATATCCATCTTTTTCTCCAAATATTTTCAATGGGTAAAAACCACAATCTGGTTTTATAATTATATTCTCTTTTCCATACAGTTCTATTCCTCTCTTGATATATTTTGTAAGAAAATCAACTTTTTCCACGTAATCCTCAATTTTGTTATTTTTAACTGGTGTAACCTTAGATTCAATGGTTCCTAAGGCTAGGAATTTATCAGTTCCTTCGAAATGTTTTCTCTCAAATACTTTAAAATTCTCTTCATTTGTGCTAAATTCATGATCTAAAATTTTCACATTTGTCTTTAAAAGAAGATCTCGTAGATTGGGACTTATTCTACCACAAACATGTATTGATGGTAATCCTTTTATTCCAGATATTGCTTTATTAATCGTTTTTATCATAAAATCTTCTGAATGAAACAAAATTTTCCTTCCTACTAATAATCCTAGAATTGGCTCATCACAAGAAACTATATCTATTTTCATATCACTATAAGCAGTTCCAATTTGCTTAATAATTTCAGCAAATTTATCTACGATCCAATCTACCATTACAGCTCTAGGTTCTTCGAATATTACTGGCTTCAAGCCTTTTGCAATAGAGTTTTTCAAGATCGTTTCGAATGTTAAAGTGAAGGGTCCAGTTAAGCAAGCTTTTGTGCCTCTAATTGATTTCTTAAGGTCAGGATGTTCATTAAAAAAATTAATAATAAATTTTCCATATTCAAGGGCAACAGGTTCCGATGGTATATCAAATTCCTCATATAAATAAAATTTTTCATTGATCTCTTCTAATTGAGGTATAATTTTAGATAAAGGAGAGAGGAATTGGTAAGTCATAGATAAAAGTTGAGGATAACATGGGAAATCAATACCAATTTGAATTAGATCCTTGAAAACCTTTGTCATATTGTTATGAGTATTACTTAAAGGCCAACTTCCAACAACTGTAGTAAAAGGTGCAGCTTCTTTATCCATATGATCTAATATAATAATAAAAATATAAATATAAAATAAAAAAAATGTAGATTGTGATTGGACATAGTAAAGATATTCTACGTATAAAAGCGCCTCTTATCAAAATTTCTACTGTCTCTTTTAATAGATTCGACTTCTTCCATACTTGTTTGTAAGTCTTGTATTTTTTTTTCAATTAAGTATATTTCTTTTTGGAGGTTTTTAAAGGTCTTGAAATAATCTACTTCAGATATAATTCCTTGATCAAATTTATTGTCAAGTTTTTTCAATGTTTCTTTCAAACTATACCTTTCTTTATCTAATTCGAGCATTTTCTTGTGTTTTTCTTTATCTAATTTGAAAAGTTTTTGTTTATATCTATATGAATTATCTGGAGGAATATATTCTGAGTCAAACAAATGAGTTAAATGATTTCTGTTGTAGTCTTGGAAAATAGGTTTTTTATTTAAAAAATAATCATTCTCACTATAATGATTATTTATATTTTGATTATGGATCTGTGGATTTAAATTATTGATTAATTCACTATTCGGATGAATTCTTTGTGGAATATAATTCTGAAAGCGATTAGGATTACAAAGATTTTGTATGAATAAATGATTATTATCATATTCTGGAACTTGGTTATTGCCTATAATTGCAGGTGATTGTCCTGGAATAGGTTGGGGATAAGATGAGCCATCAATTCTTTTATATGAATTTACTGGAATATTATACCAAGGTTGAGTATTATTATGGGAATTTAAAAATTGAGAAGATGTTCGAGATGGAATATTATGTACTTGGTTGGGGTGAACACCAAAAGGGTAGGCTAAATCCCTATTTTGAGTATATAAATTTTCAAAATTTTTGTTATATTGGCATTTTATACTAAAAAATGAGTTGATGCTTTCTTCAATAAAATTTGTTAAGTCATTTAAATCTAAATCAATATATTGAAGTTTTTTTGCAGATTTTTGATCATAGATGGTTGTTTCATCGAATGATCGTGCTAAAAGAATATATTCAATAACTCTAGAAAGAGATTTAGGAGGTAAGGTAAATTCATATTTTCCATAAGCGAATTCAATATACAATTTTTTGAAAATTTTACCTTTTTCTCTTAATCTTGTTAAATCTTTGACAGGAGCTTTAAAAATTAATTCCTTTTTCTTTTTTTTTATTCCATATTCATGAATAAATGAAAGATCAAAATTTGTTATAAACAAAATACCTTTATCCTTTTTGTATTTATCATGGGAATTTAATCCATTTGTTAGTTTCGCATAAATAGCATATACAGGTTTTTCACCTTCTGCAAGTCTAAGTATTTTATTATAAGAATTAAAATAATAGCTCACTTTAGTTATAAAGTCTAGATTCTTTTTAATAGTCTCAAAGCCATCATTAAATGTTTCTGAATTGATATTTATAAACTCTTCAATTGAATTATAACTTCGTGATAAATTTTCAAAAATTCCCTCAATGATATTTATATTTGAGTTAGGTTGGGTATATATATCAAAGAAATATTCTTTATTTTGATTTATTTGATGAAAATGAACATTAATTTTTTCAAATATAGTAGTTTGAATATAATTAAATAACTTAAAAAAAGCTAACAAATCTGATTCCATTTGAGGAAAGTGATAATATTTATTTGGAGGATCCCTTACTTCTTTAATTTTTAATTGATAAAAATACAGTTTATCAAGTATTTCTTTTAAAGGGTTAATAAATAAGCGAGTGCTTTTAATTAATTCTAAAAAATTCTTTTCTAATTCTTCTTTTTTCTCGTAAATGTTTATAATCTGATGTGAATCACATTTTGGGCATGACTTTAAGCGTTGATTAGCCTTAACAATGCTTTCAGCTCCACAGTCCATACAAACTTTCTTGTTTTCAGAATTTGACAATTCTATGTTTTTGGATTTGCATTCTTGACAAATAAAGAAATCCACTTTTTTTTCATGAAGACATTCAGAACAACAACTAGAGCCGCATTCTTCACAATAATAAGCTAATTTAACATATCTGTGACAAAATCTACAAATTTGCTCTGTCATATTAATGCTTAAACCCAACCAAATAAGGTAAAATTTACCATTAAAATCGCTTTATCAGAAGAATAAGAAATTCCGAAACATAAAAAAATCTATGTTATTCTCGTATCATGTAATATCCAGATATAAACAATTAGAGAAATAAGTAGAAAAACAATAAGGTTATTTAACAATTTTGACTTTTTTTCCTAAAGCTTGTCCAGGGACTCCAGCTTTTTTAAAGTGGGCTCTTACAGCACCGTTATTTCCATGGGCTCGAGTAATTACTCCTTTTAATTCTTTACCCGTAGGTGTATTCCAAATAACTGTTCTTCCTATAAGCTTATTTGCATCTTTTCTTGTTTTTATATTAGAAAACACTAATATACAATGTTTCTGGTGGACTGTATGGCGTCCACGTTTATAATTTGAAATAACTCCTTCCATACCTAAAATGTCCAATTTATTCAATGACATTGTCGAATACTTAAAAGCCTTTTAATCTAAATAAATTAATAGGAAGAATACTCCAAGCCTATTAAGTTTTTTTGAATGTTATAAAATCTTTAAAAATTCTTGAATTTACCTTGATAATTCATAAGATTTATTCCATGTTGCTAAATTCAAAATTTTTATTTGTTCATTGAATTCATTTTCTGAAATTATGTCCTCTTGGATTAATAAATCATTCACTTTAGAAAAAATAATTTTTTCTATATTTTCAATTTCAATTTTCTTATTTATTGGTTTGAATTTTGTATGTTTGCACCAAAACCATTCAGAATTTATCAATTGATAAGGACCTGGATTATAATACTTTTGACCTTGAATAGGAAAAGTATAAGGTTTATAAATACTGATACATGGAAGAGTAGTTCCCGTAAACCAATGAATTGACTTCCTTTCGTTCCTTAAATGTGAAACTTGAGAACCTGTTGATTCAAAGCCTCCATGCATACAAATTCCCGCTTGGTGTTCCCTCAAAAATCTCATCATTAAACTTGGTGTGATATTACCCTTATTCTCATTAAGTAATATCGTCGATTTTCCTCCTCTGGAATAAGGTGAATGTGTACCAGCGATTGGGGATCCAGAAAAGGTTATTGCAAAATCGAAATCATCATCATCTTTACAATATCCTTTGTTAATTGCATGTTCAATTATTCCTTTCTTTCTATCATCTCCTTTACCCCTAATACTAAGGGTATTTGAAATTGAATGTACATTTTTAACATGTTCAACAATCCACCATTTATCAGCAGTCTCTAAAACGAATGCTTCTTTTGTATCAGCAATTATATATGAATTATGGTACATCCAATTTTGATCTTCATATGCACAACCCCCTCCTTGTCCATATTTTTCTAATAATTCGATAATAACCTCCATTGCTTCTTTTGCATTTTTTCCTCTCTCAAGGCCTAACCTTAATAGATCCATGCCTAATAGCCCTACACTTCTTAATGGTTCGTGAGACTGTACAGCTTCATTTCCAATTACAACTCCATACTCATTAGTTCCCATTTCTGCGCCCCACATCCAATAAGGTTGGCTCAATAATATTGCATGAGTTTCGGGAACTTGATGTATTTCTAAATATGTACATTTCAATATATCACTTTTCTTAAAGCTTCTTTTAGGAGAGTATGTTATTAATTGTACTTCATTAAAAGGGCGATCCGAATTTTTGCCAAAAATTACTGTTCCATCTTCAGTTGAATTTCCAAGTGCTACAAGAGTGTCACACATTTATCTAATTACTTCCTCTGATTTTTTCCATCCATCATCATTAACAACGTTAATCATTTCATTAAATTCGGCTTCTGAAATTATTTCTTCTTTATTAATTATCCCATCTACTCGATTCAATAATTCGATTTCTATGTTTCTTAGTTTTTTATAATAGTCATTTCTTTCAGGGATATCTCTTTTTGGATGTTTTTTGTAAATATTTATAAAATTAAAATGCCTTATCCAAAACCAGCTTGGATTTATGGAGGTGTAAGGCTTTGATTCCATAACCTTTTGCGTTTTTACTGGGAAAACATATGGTTTATAAATACTTAAACATGGAATTGTGCTTCCTGTAAACCAGTGTATTGATTTATGATTTTTTCTTAAAAGAGAAACTTGAGAGCCCACAGTTTGATCTTTTCTAATATGTCTGCATATCCCTACTTCATGTTCTCTTAAAAAGTCCATCATCATGGGAACTGTAACCATTCGCTTATTCGTGGATAATTGTTGTAAAGAAAAACCATCTCGATCAGTTATAGGGAACCTTTCTGGAAGAGGTGAAAGAGAAAATGTCATTTTAAAATCGAAATCATTATCATCCTTACAATAACCTTTTTCAATAGCATGTTGGATAATTCCCTTTCTTCTCATATCCCCTTTAAATCTTATTGATATATGATTTGAGATTGAGCGAAAATCTTTGACGATTTCTACAATCCACCAATCACCTGCTGCCTCTATCACATAAGCTTCAGTTGGATCTGCTATAAGATATGAATTATGATAATTATATTGTTTTAAGCTGTGAAAACCACCTTGACCATATTTTTCTAATAAATCTATTATAACATTTAATGCCTCTTTTGCAGTTTTACCTCGTTCAAGACCCAATCTTAGAAGATCCATACCAAGAAGGCCTATATCTTTTAAAGGCTCTCTTGTTTGTATAGATTCATTACCAATAACCACACCATGCTCGTTTGCACCCATTTCTGCGCCCCACATCCAATAAGGTTGACTTAAAATAACCGCAGCTGTTTCTTTTACTTGTGGAATTGAAATATGAGTACATTTTACTTCTTCTTCTTGGAAATAAGTTTTTCTTGGAGCATATGTTATTAACTGAGCTTCCGATTCGAGTCTATCACTGTTTTTTCCAAAAATCACATCCCTATCTTTAGACCAAGTACTTAAACTTACGTAAGTGTCACACATAATTTCTAATTGTTTTTTATGAATAATGTTAAAATAAAATCATATTTATTATTTGATTTTAACTGAATTCTATTTATTATTTTAAAGAAATTAATGATCTTTAAATTACTGCTATAACTTCAATCTCAATCAATCCATATGGAAGAGGATTGGTCGCTTCCACGGTAGTTCTTGCAGGAAATTTCTCAGATACACCATTTCTTTCAAAGAATTCTCTATAGGCTAGATTCATCTCATTAAAATCAGAAATATTTTTCAAAAAGACTGTAGCCTTTACTATATTAGAGACACTAGCTCCTGCGGTTTGTAATATTTTTTTAATTTTATCAAGAGCAGTTAATGTTTGTTCTTTAATATCTCTAGCTTCTGGAGTAGCTACTTGTCCTGATATAAAAAGTAGATTACCAGCTTTTATACCAAGATTATAGGGGCCGGCTACGGGAGTGCCGGAATCGATTACTTCTAAATTTACCATTTAAATTAACACCATAAATATTTTTTTTTAATTATATATGATTTATTGATGTTTCTATTGATAATTACGATTAATCCATAATTATTAAAATTAATTTTTATCGTAGTTGATTCAAAAATATCTAATTTTAATTAAGTTTTAATAAAATTCTTTTTTTAACGAATTAGACTTAATTATAATTAAATTTGTACTCAATTTATTGATTTTAAACCATTAAATGCGTTCTAAATAGAATGAAATATCTTGAAAGAAAATAAAGATAGTATTTGGATATTTACTTTTGAATATGCAGGAATCATTAAAGTAGGCGGGCTTGGAGAAGTGCCTGCAAATCAAGCCAAACATTTAGCTAATGATTATAATATCACAGTGTTTATTCCTTCCCATGGTCAATTACAAAAGCTAGGTAAAACTCTCGAATGGGAAAAATTGCCATTCAATTGTGTAGGGCAAATAAATCCTTCATATTTTGGATTAAATGAACTAGAAACGACATATAATATTGCATTTTATAAATCAAAAATAAACAATGTAGATATTATTTTGCTAAATGGAGAAAATCCATTTACTAATAGATTTTTAGATGATAAAATTGTTTACAATCCAGAAACGCTTACTGGAAAGATTTGCCTTTTTAGCATTGGAATGTGTTGTTATATTGATTATTTAATTGATAAACACAAAAATTTCTTACCAGATATAATTCATATACATGATTATCATGCAGTCATACCATTTATTGGGATAAAACAAAAATTAGCTAAAAATGGATTGGATGTAGCTTCAATAATTACTATTCATTTATTAACTTGGCCAAGATATTCGATAGATTTTTATAAAATATGCGGAATAGACCAAACTCCAATTTCTATTCATTTTGAAGACGGTATTAAATCCTTAACTCTAAATGAAATTTATTCAATATGCGAAAAAATTAGTGGAGAATATCAACCACCCACTATAGAACAAGTAGGGGCATTCATTAGTGATTTAGTAACAAC
>SMTZ1_10011972_pt1 | contig 10195 bp, 8 predicted proteins | sample DeeMarSWOR136_30_FD_25667 | JGI IMG/M metagenome (IMG submission 25667) | reverse complement strand
GACGTTCTCATCTGCGATATCATGATGCCCAAAAAGAACGGCTGGGAAGTATTGAAAGAGGTCAGATTGAATCCAGAAACGAGTGGGATCCCAGTCATTGTTCTAACTGCTAAGAACGAGGAGGATGATATGTCTAAGGGATACGGACTGGGAGCCACTTATTATATCACGAAGCCCTTTACCAAGTCCCAACTCCTCATCGGGTTGAATACGATATTTGATAGAAAAAAGAATAGCCGGGATTGAGTTTTTGGTGTGGACAGATTTTTGGGTGATGTGATAGATGAGGGGACCGTCAATTTCTTAATCGGGGGTAGAACATATAAGTTTATATAATATATATTGCAACACTCAGAGATGCAGGGCCATAAGGAGAGGGCAACTGTTGACATTTGGAGATGTGGCCCCGGGCCCTTAGGATTCACCAAGCTGATGATAGTCGTTAAATAGTTACTACTTGAGACAAAAAAGGTCAGATTTTAGCCCTCCCCGAATATTCCAATTCTTAAAGAAATCTATTAAAATCAGTTAGTTAACATATTTCGCTCGTTTTGGCATTGAAATTGATGCTAAATAAATCAGAATAGAATAGTTAGACCAAAATTGCCGATAAAGCCAAACCACGAGTAATCGTGGGACGGAAAGCCACGGGTCCTCAATGCTCAGGATAGCCGGGTTGCCGAAGCAAAAGAAATTTTGTGGGGCTCGTGGTTTATACTTCCGCGGGCCCCTATTTTTTAGTGAGTTTTATTCGTTTCGATTGGAGGATTTTCATTGATATTAGGAAACATTCTTAAGATTTCCCGAATATTTGATGAGGTCTTATAATCGTGGGAAACTTTTTCATTGGCATGAATATTGTTAAAACCCCAAACAAAAGGAGATTTGAATCAATGAAAAAGCTATCACAGTTCTTAAGAGACGATAGCGGCGCCAGTGCTGTCGAATATGGACTCCTTGTAGCATTGATTGCAGCAGTTATTATTATTGCTATCACGCTTTTTGGGGAAAATATGAAAGCGACATTCAATTATATTGCATCCATATTAGGGTCAGGCAATCGTAATAAAGTATTTGCTTGATCTCCGGGTTTACTTGAGATACCGACTCCGGCCGCCTTTAAAGTCCGCACACTTCCGTGAATCCTAAGTTCAATTTCTTTGTGCATAGCAAGAAGTGTCTCTCTCCGGTAGGCAGGGCAGGAGACCTTCACCCTCACCCCTGCGATCGGGGGCAGGTCTATTTTGTTAGCATTGCCATTTTTAGCCAAGAAGGCGGAAAAGGGTAGGTTGTTTACTATTTGGCTATTTCTAAAGGAATTTTTTGTCTGATATTCGGTTCTTCTGAAAAACCGACTTCACCCGCTTTAAAGCTCCACTCGCTCCTTTCCTAACTTCCCCGTCCTATATCCTTCGGAGTTATGAATGCTATGGGCCACCGGGCATTTTTCCGGAACGGAAGAAAGATTCCATCGACCTTTGTGCTTGTTCGAGCTCCTTCAGCCTTTTGACCCGCTTCACCTTCACGCCAAGCCTTGAAAAAAGAGGTTCGAAGAGCTGGAAAACGTCGTCTCTTTTCACCCAGATCTCATCCGGCAAAAGGTTTATCTCCTCAATAGCGCTGAGCATTTGGTTTTGGAATTCGGGCCCGTGACGATCTTTGCTCTCCAAGTGACTTCTAAGAACAAAACCCGAAGCTTGATCCACAACCAAGAGACAGAAGGGGAAAAACGGCCGACGACCCTCTTGGATGGGTATCGAGATGAGAGAAAAATCAATCTCCCAGATACCCGCCTGTTTAGCCCCCCTTTTCTTGATACGCTGCAAGCGAAGCTCGTCAGGAACTGGCACCTCATATTTTGCCCTCTCCAGAGAAGCAGGCGCTAACCATTCATCCCTCCAGTGAAGATTTGGTCCGTTCTGCTCAGCGATTCGGACGAGATATCGGCCTTTTTCCGAACCCGACAGGAGATTCCTGTTCTGCTTGATTCGGAGGGTGACATCCGCGGCCTGCGTCAAAGCATGAGTGAGAAAACGTGCTTGTCGCTGGTTAATATACCAAGGATAGTATCCCGGCTCGTAACTTCGAAACAAAGGCCATGATTTCGTCCCCCTGAACGTTAATCCGAGTCTTTTGATCACTTCAAGATCCCGTTTTTGCAATGACTTGCGATCCCCAAAAGAGGCAGTCAGACATTTTCCAGTGCTTAGTACGTCGCCATCGGGAGATTCACTCGCGCGGATTTTCATGTATGACTCTAAACCTTCTGTACCCAAATAGAACACTAAGCCTACAAATTCACCAAGGGCTCCAACAACACAGCAATAGCCGATTTCGCCATCCTGCGGATTCTTAACCCCGAAGAGATCCGTATCGTCTACCCATTGCCAGGGCTGAATCCGCCAATAGTCAATAGCTGCGGCGTAAAGGCTTTGCCATTCTTGAAATGAGGGTTGAAGGTCCACCATGATATTCTCCTTTTTTGATTCTATGCTTCCCATAAATCGTAGAAAAATTCAATGAAATAGTGGAGTCCACATTAAAAGGAGTGCGTTCCCGGTGAGCGTGCCTGATAATTGCCCTTGTCCTGGAACCTCACATAAGAAATAGAGTATCTGTTTAATCTCTGGACTTTCTCGAAAAACCGACTCCGCCCGCATTGCTTCTGGATTCAACTCCCATCCCGATTCAAGATTATCAACAGAATCTCCTTTCCTAACTTCCCCGTTCTGTATCCTTCGGAGCCATGAATCCTGCCTTGAAGTCTCTCTTTTTGGGACCTTCCCCGTATGGTTCCTCTTTGGTCCCTTTTTTTGCGATCGCAAAAATAGGGGCATTTTCGTCCTCTTCTACTTCTAAATAGCTATGTTGAAAATTCGGATTGACATTCCGAATTTTCATGGTAAGATTATTTTGATGATTCAAAGGCCTTACGCCCTTAGACAATTGTCTGATGCCGTGCGCCGTTCTCCTGTCGCAGCCTTACTTGGTCCACGACAATGCGGGAAGACGACTTTAGCACGTATGTTTGCGGAGGGTAGGGCCACAGCCTATTTCGATCTTGAATCCCAGCCGGATGTAAGGCGCCTGCAGAATCCAGAGTTGATGCTCGGCTCCCTTAAGGGAATTGTCATCCTTGACGAAATTCAGGAAATGTCTGAGCTTTTTAAGGTTCTGCGCGTTCTTGTTGATCGTCCCAAGAACAAGACCCGTTTTCTTATCCTCGGTAGTGCCTCACCTGAGATTGTGAAGAATGTTTCTGAGACTCTTGCCGGGCGGGTAGAATTCATTGAACTCTCAGGCTTTGATCTCCAAGAGACCGGGGTTGATTCTTCGCAAAGGCTCTGGTTGCGTGGCGGGTTTCCTCGCTCTTTTCTTGCGGAATCCGACGAAGACAGCGTGGCCTGGCGCGAGGGGTTCATTCGTACTTTCTTAGAACGCGACATTCCTCATCTTGGTATCTCCATTCCTTCCGTAGCCATGCGCCGCTTCTGGACAATGCTGTCCCACTACCATGGACAGACCTGGAATGCCTCCGAGTTAAGTCGTTCGATGGGGCTGTCTGATAAGACCGTTCGCTCTTATCTCGATATTCTCACCGGGACCTTCCTGGTGAGGCAGCTTCAGCCCTGGTTTGAGAATATTGCAAAACGCCAAGTGAAAGCGCCCAGAATATATCTCCGAGATTCGGGGATTCTTCACACTCTGCTCAACCTTCCTGACCTTCATAGCCTCGTGGGACATCCGCGGGTGGGTGCATCGTGGGAGGGCTTCGCGCTTGAACAAACCCTGCAAATCATCAAACCTTCCCAGGCCTTTTTCTGGGCCACCCACGGTGGTGCTGCAATTGACCTGTTCCTCCGGCACCGGGGAAGAAAATTCGGGATTGAATTCAAATTTAGCGAAGCCCCAAAAGTCACTAAATCCATGCATACTGCCTTGGAGGTACTGAAGCTCAACCATCTGTGGCTCATCTATCCTGGACAGCATGCGTACCCCATCGATGAAAAGATATCTGCGTTGCCGCTGAAAGATATCACAGATCTTTCCAAACAATTAAGATAGCTCCCAACATATTCAAACGAAAAAGAAAAAATGATACGTCATTCGCTATTTGCCTATTGCTGAAAGGATTCTGTTTGATCTCCGAGTTTTCTGGGAAAAAGCCTCTCGATGGGGAGGGTGAAAGAACGGGTCCTTTTGTTGTCCTTTCTGAACCTGCCATTGAACGCCATAGGTCCGTATGTTATATAGTATCATTTACATGTTCTGGAGGCAGCGGTGACAGCCAAAGAAAGTGTGAATCGCGATTATGGCCTCCTTCTAAGTTTTCTTAAGAGCGTATCCCTTCGCCTCCGGCTTTCCATCGCTCTGGAAATTCTGCTTCTCTTCTCCTGCGGTTTTATCCTCATTCTACTTGGAGCCCTCTTCACACTAAAACTTAGGGAAACTTTCCCCTATCTGCCATTCCTCTACGGGTTGATGGCTATCGGTTTTCTTTGCTCTCTTATGTTACTGGGACTGTGGCGAATGGCATTTAGACGATCTTTGGAACGAGTGGCCAGAGGATTGGAGGAAAAGTTCCCTCACTTGACGGACGATGTGACCAATTCCCTCCTGCTTTTTGACCAGACGAGGAGAGAAAAGGGCGCCGAACATATTTCCGAAGGATTGATCGCCGCCCAGATCAGGAGAACGGCAAATCAGGTTTGCACCATCAAGCCCTGCCAGGTGGTCAGCCTTAAGAAGGCCTTAAGACATCTCAAACTGTTGGTGCCTCTTCTTCTCACCTTTACGGTTGTTCTTGTATTGGATCCTCACTTCTTGGGTCGTTCCCTTGCGTTAATCCTTCACCCCTTTTCGACCCTGCCGATGAACAAAACCCTTCTCTCTGTCGAGCCAAAGGGGTTGACTTTGTTACGAGGGGAGCCGGTGGTGATCACAGCTCAGGCCACGGGGAAGGTGCCGGAAAGACTGACACTGGCGATCCGGCCTAAAGACCTGGAAGCGATGCACCTGAAGATGGCATCTGAAGGAAATGGCAGGTTCATGGTGCGAATGGATTCCGTCCAATTCTCTTTCCAATATCAGGCATACCATGGCGGCGTTGCTTCTCCAGCTTACACCCTCCAAGTCATTGACCCGCCTGAGGTGGGGAAGTTGAAATTGACGCTCGTCCCCCCTGGCTACTCTCATCTCCCCAAGGAGGTGAGGGTGGATGGGAATATCGAAGCCCTGAAAGGAACCGTGGTGAGCATAGAGGCGCAGGCTACCAAGCCTGTGAAAGAGGGAAAGATTCTGTTGGATCAGGGGAATGTGCTTCTCCTTGATGTGAAGGAAGATCGTTTAAAAGGAAGCCTCCTCGTTTTAAACCCTGATTATTATTCCATCAAGCTGAAAGATGATCTTGGATTTGAGAACCCCAATCCCGTTAAATATCAGATCCGTCTGGTACCAGATCAATATCCTGAAGGGGAGATCCTCATGCCAGGACAGGATCTCGAGATTTCAGGAGATGAGGTCCTCCCCATCGTCTATACTGCCAGGGATGATTTCGGAGTTACAGCAGTGAGATTAAGCTATCAAATGGGAGGGATGGAGCGTTTCCTCCTCCTGAAGAGCGAAAGCAACGGGCGGTTCCTGGGTCCAGAAACATTCAAATGGGATCTCGGAAGTCTTTCCCTGACTGCTGGAGACAAAGTGGTCTATTCTTTAGAAGTCTGGGACAACGATTCCGTCTCCGGCCCCAAGAAAGGCTTTTCTCGAAGTTTCACTTTATCCGTAAAGGACGAGAGGGCACGGGCTGCGAAAGAAGGAGAGGAGGCCCAGCGAATCGCAGATGCCTTGTTGGATCTGTTGGCTGACCATTTAGAGACCAAAAAGGATCGAGAAACCCTTTCAAAAGAGATGGATGAAATTTTGAAGAGGGTGGATAAGAATCTTGAGGGGATGAAGGACAGGGTTGAGCGGTTCGATTTGGAGGCTTTAAGGCGTAATCTAGACTCCTTGAAGAACAGACTGTTTGAAGAGCCGAAGGAGACGGTGACCCAGGAGATTGAGAGGCTTGCCCTTTTAGCTGAGGAGATAGCGAAGAGGGCTCGCATGAACGAGGTGGAGGCCTTAGCCCGGGAGATGAGAAACCGCCAGAGACGGCTGATGGACTTTATGAAGGACTTTAAAGGAACCGTCCCTCCCGAGCATCTGAATGCGGTCATGGAGGAACTGAAGAAGCTGAAAGAGCTCCTCAGCTCAGTCATGGAGGCCCTCGGCAAGATGGCTACCCGGCTGCCTGAAGAGTTCATAAACAGCCAGGAACTGAGTGGTCTAGACTTTCAGGATCTCTTCAATGACCTGGAGGAAATGGAAAAGAGATTGATGGCTGGAGACTTAGCAGGAGCCTTGGAGGCGGCCCAGAGGGTTCTCCAGGCTCTCACAGAAATGATGGCTGCCTTAGGAAGGGCTGGGACGATGGCGGGCCAGTCTGCTTTCGATAGACTTCAAGGGGAGATGTCGCGTCAGGCTGGGGAGTTGGAAAAGATAGTGGCTGAACAGAAGGAAATTCTCAAAGAGACAGAGGGGATCGATAGAGAGACAAAGCGAAGGATTGAGGAGGAGGCGGAAAAAAGACTCCGTCAGTCCCTTCCTCAGTCTAAAGAGAGATTGGAAAAACTTCGTCCTTCCCTTCCAGCCGAGCAGAGCGATTCGATCGAAGCGTTGGAAGTGCTTCTCAAAGGGGGCAGGTTAGAAAGGTTCTCCCAACTGGCGAAAGACCTGGAGAAAGAACTTTCTGAGAAGCCCGACGTTCAAAAACTTATCCGGGAGTTGAGGGAAGAGGTGGAAGACCTCCTTCCCGGCCCTGAGGAGGTCCTGGCTCCTGAAAGCAGAGATAAATTTCCTGATCTCTCTTTACGGCAGGAGAGTTTGAAAGAGAGGACTGAGGCTTTACGAAAAACATTGGAGATGCTCGCCCAGCTCTTTCCCGGATTGGATTCAGAGATTTTGAACGATTTAAAGGAAGGGGCAGACTTCATGGGGAAGGCGTCCGGAAGGTTGCTAGCAGAAGATGCTCCTGGCTCTATCCCTCCGGAACAGGAGGCCATCAAGAGATTAACCCGTTCTCAGCAGGCGATGCAGCAAATGGCCCAACAGATGGCCATGCGAATGCATGCGATGCGGTGGGGGTATCCTCTGGCTTACGACCCCAGAGCTGGATGGTATTATGGCCCTTGGGTTCCCATGCCCACCCTTCCCCAGCCTGAATTAAATCGGCCAAGGGAGAGGGGCTATACAGGCATCGACAGAGAGGAGTTCGACCCACCCTCAAAAGATGCTTACCAGGTTCCAAAGATCTTTAGAGAGAAGATTCTTGATGCCCTGAAAGAAGGGGTGCCTTCTTCCTACAAAAGGGAAGTAGAGAGATACTTCAGAGGTCTAGCAGAATGAGACGGAAACAACATTTATTCACTATAATTGTCACTATCACTATCCTCACCTTTTTCACCTTTCCCTCCCTATCTGAGGCAGCCTCGGAAGAGGTGATCCGCTCTCTTACAGAAAAGTTAGAGACCTGGGAGGCGGAAGAGACCTGGAGGGAGGTGAAGGGGCTTCTCGATAAGGAACCCGAGGATATCGATCTTCTTGAATTGGCTTCATTAGCGGCTTTCTATCGCGGGGACTACCCGGAGGCACTGACCTTGATGAAGTCTGCACTTGCCCTCGGAGGCGAGGATGAGAAGAAGAAGAGCTTTGCCCTATTTTTCGAACAGACGATTGGAGTCGTTGCCTCTTTTAGAAAATATGAAAGCCCCCACTTCCTCATTTACCTAGACGAAAAGCAGGACGCTATCCTTGCCGATTACCTCATGGATACCTTGGAGAAGACCTACCAGTTCGTGGCTGAGAAATATGGGTTCCAGTCTAGAGAGAAGATCAGGATTGAGGTGTTTCCTGACGCAAAGGCTTTCTCTTTCGCCTCGACGCTATCCGCCAGGGACATTGAGGTGACGGGAGCCGTAGGATTGGCCAAGTTCAACAAGTTGATGGTCCTTTCCCCCAAGGCGTTGGTCTATGGGTATCGCTGGCTCGATGCCATCAGTCATGAATTCATGCATTACCTGATCGTAAGGCTGACGGCGAACAAGGCGCCGATCTGGTTTCATGAGGGTCTGGCCAAATACGAAGAGGCCCAATGGCGAAACGGATCCTCTTACCTCTCGTCTCTCTACCAAACGCTCCTGGCGCGAGCCCTCGCAGAAGGAAAACTGATCGCCTTTGCTCGGATGGAGCCGTCCTTGATCAAACTCGAGTCGCCGGAAGATGTTCAGCTGGCTTATGCCCAGGCTGCCTTAGCCATCGATTACATCATTTCCAAAGCGGGCCACGAAGGGCTTCAAAAAGTCATGAAGCGAATGGCTGTGTCAAGAGAGAGAGGTGCCAGCGAGGCCATCCAGGAGGAACTGGGCTTGAGGTTCGATGAGTTTGAAATTCAGTGCAAGGCATATTTGGCCTCAAGGGGATTGAAAGAGGCGGAGGGAGTTCACGTACGCAGATATAAGATCAGAGAGGGGAGGGCAGATGAGGAGCGCGTGGATATGAGTGAGATTAAATCAATGGTGTCTCGAAATCGAGCTCATCTGGGCGATCTGCTTAGTGAGAGAGGAAGGAAGGAGGCTGCCGTCTTGGAATACCGGCGAGCCTTGGCGGATGCCAGTGACTCTGTTCCCATACTGAATCGGCTTTCGAATATCCTGATCAGCCTGGGCCGAGATAAGGAAGCCCTGGAGATGTTGAAGCGGGCTCAGGAACTCTCTCCTGACCATCCAACGGTTTACACGAATATGGGGAAGATCTATCTGAAGTCCAAGGATTATAAAGGAGCGGAGGAGGCTTTTCAGGTTTCGATTCAGATCAACCCCTTCAACCCTGAGGTTCATTTTAGTCTGGCCACAGCTTTGGAGATGCTGGGGGATCGGGCCGCAAGCCTCAAGGAGAGGGAAATAGGAAAAATGATTATGAAATGAGGTAAACGATGGAAGCAGCAAAAGAATTACGCGTATCCGATGAGGATCTGGCCCAAGTAGAGGAGATCGGAAATAAGAAGGCTGAGATCATCAAAGAGATCAAGAAGGTGATCGTGGGCCAGGATCAGGTCATTGAAGAGATATTGATCGCTCTCTTCTGCCGGGGCCATTGTCTACTGGTGGGTGTTCCAGGTCTCGCCAAGACCTTACTCATTTCGACCCTGGCTGGGATTATGGAACTGGAGTTCAACCGGGTCCAGTTCACTCCAGACCTGATGCCTTCTGATATCACGGGAACGGTCATCCTCGAAGAGGAAGCAGGAAGCAAGCACAGGTCCTTCCGTTTTGTGAGGGGCCCCATCTTCACGAACATCCTTCTCGCTGATGAGATCAACCGGACGCCCCCAAAGACTCAGGCAGCTCTCCTGCAGGCCATGCAGGAGTATAAGGTTACGGCAGGGGGCGTGACTTATCCGCTCAACCTTCCTTTCTTTGTCCTGGCCACTCAGAATCCAATATTGAGCAAGAGGGAACGTATCCTCTTCCCGAGGCTCAGCTCGATCGGTTCATGTTCAACATCGGAATTGACTATCCTCCCTTCGACCAGGAGATGGAGATCGTCGCCACCACGACATCGTCTTATCAGCCGGTCCTTCGCAAGGTGATCAATGGTGAAAAGATATTGCAGATACAGGAATTGGTGAGAAGGGTTCCTGCCTCCTCCCACGTGATCGGGTATGCCGTGAAGTTGTTACGCTCCTCAAGGCCTAAAAGCGTTGAAGCCATTCCTTTTATAAAGGAGTGGGTGGAGTGGGGGGCGGGACCCAGGGCGACCCAGCATTTGATTCTGGCTGCCAAGGCCAGGGCGATTATGCACGGCCGGTACGTGGCCTCGGTCGAGGATGTGAAGGGTATTGCGCCCTCGATCCTGAGACACAGGATTATTACGAACTTCAGAGCGCAGGCAGAAGGAACCACCTCACTGGATGTGATTGATCAGCTTTTGAAAGAGGTGACCCCTTGAATCACTTCGACCCAAAAGTCTTGTCGAAATTGAAGAGTCTTTCCCTGAGGGCTCGTTTTGTGGTGGATGGGGTGATGGTGGGGATCCATCCCTCGCGGGCCAAGGGGTTCAGCTCAGAGTTTGAAGGACATCGAGAGTACGCTCAGGGAGA
>SMTZ1_10011023_pt1 | contig 10195 bp, 3 predicted proteins | sample DeeMarSWOR136_30_FD_25667 | JGI IMG/M metagenome (IMG submission 25667) | reverse complement strand
TCAAGATGTATCTTTCCCTGATATCAGGTGAGTCATCGTTTAATGATCCTATTCCTATAGAGCAGATTGTGGCAATTACCTTTACAGAGAAGGCTGCGGCAGAGATGAAAAGGAGAGTGAGAGAGGCTATCGAGCGAAAAATCCTTGAGTCTGAGGAAAGAACCTCATGGGAGAAGAGATTAAGAAGTTTAGAAAATTCTCATATTAAAACCATTCACAGTTTCTGTGCGGGAATTCTAAGAGAGAATCCTGTAGAAGCAGCTATTGACCCTCATTTTACCGTTTTAGATGATTATGAGGCTTCAGGAATATTGGAACAGATCGTTCATGAGGTCGTGATGGAAGGGTTGGATGGTAGAGAACCCATGGTGCATAAACTGGTATATGACTATGGATTTTCCGGTTACAATCAGGTACGTGGTCTTAAAGACTTTTTGAAAAGGGTGTGCCTGCAGGTATATAGTTCAGGGTTGAGCTGGGATAAGATTGACCAAATGAAGGTAAAGAATTATAAGAGGGCAGAGAAACTCTTATGTTCGAGAATGTGTTCTATCAAAGAAAGCCTAAAGAGGTTAATGATACTATCTACACAGGGGGCCATTAAAAAGTCAGCTAAGAGCTATTCTTATATAGAAGAATTGATTCGACACTACCACATGGTAATGAGTGCTCGAGAAGATAAACTGATTGAAAGAGGCGGAGCACTATTAGCCCTGGAGAACTATCTGAAGGGTACGTGGCCCACTGTGGTAAGAGATTTAAAAAAGAGCCTGCAAGAGAGTTTCTCTTTGATGAGAGAGGCGTATTATCAATTACTGAGCTATGAACACCTTGATGGATTTCAACAGATGATTAAAAAGGTTACTCATTATTATCAGGATTGGAAGTTAGATCACGGAGCGGTCGATTTCGATGACCTGCAGATAAAAGTACGAGATATCTTAAGGAGCAATAGAAAGATAAGAAGGGAGCTTAAGAACAGGTTTAAGGTCATTATGATCGATGAATTTCAAGATACCAATGGGATTCAGAAGGAGATTGTCTACTATCTTTCTGAGGGTTTGGGTGGTGAGTCTCTCATTTCTGAGCAGGATTCGTATCAGGATATAATCACATTGCATCCAAGAAAGTTGTGTATTGTGGGCGACCCTAAGCAGTCCATCTATCTCTTTCGAGGTGCAGATGTATCGGTGTTTTTTGCGATGCAGTCAGAACTAAAAGGGAAAAGAGCTCAAGCAAGAGGGGTTTCCTTCAAAGTGAATTTCCGCAGTCAGGAGGGTATCGTTGAATTTTCAAATCGCTTCTTTAGCTTTATTATGAGCGGGGGAAAAGAGAGCTATGAGGTCAATTTTAACCGCGATGACCATCAGGAACATCAACGGCATCTTCAGGATGAGGGTCCCAGAGTAGAATTGATTAGGATTAAGAGGGGGGAGAGCAGTGAGCAAAAGAGAAAAATAGAGGCCTCTGCTCTCAGCAGAAGGATTTTAGAGATAGTACAACCCCAAAGCTCTGTCACGGTTTATGAGAAGGGCGAGAATGATGAAGAGAAAAGGAAACCATATCCTGATTTTTCTGACATTGCCATTCTCTTTCGAAGATTTACTCATATTGCGTTGTATGAACGAGAGCTGAGAAGGAAGAATATCCCCTATTACCTCGTTAAAGGGAGGGGATTTTTTGGATGTCAGGAGATTAAGGATATCATCAACTTCTTGAGGTATCTTGATGGAGAAAATGATGACGTTGCTCTGGTTGGAGTACTGAGGTCACCACTGGTTGGGATATCAGATGAGACCCTCTACTGGCTTTTTAAGGGAGTGAAAAAAGAAAAAAGACCTCTCACTATGGTGAGTATTAGAGAACAATTTATTAAAATAAAATCTACTATAAGTAGTGAAGATAGTGGTAAAATAGAGATATTTTTAAATTTATTTAATCTGTTGAGAGATAAAAAGGATAGGCTATCTCCAGCAGAATTGATTGAATATATTCTGAGGGGGACTCATTATGATTCCATTATGCTGACTACCTTCCAAGGTGAACAAAAGGTTGCCAATATTAAAAAGCTGATTGAGCTATCAAGGACTTTTACAAGAAAAAAGACGGGGTTGCTCAGGGATTTCATCACGTATCTTTTAAAAGTGGTTGCAGAAGATGCTATGGAACCTGAGGCCCAAACCTCTTTGGAGAATGCTAATGTAGTGAGGTTGATGACCATCCATCAGGCAAAAGGTTTGGAATTCCCCATTGTCTTTCTCCCTGATATAGGACATTCCCCGAGGCGAGGAGACGATTACGTCTTATTTGATGACTCAAAGGGGCTTGCCTTGAAGCTTTATCAAGAGTCTCAAGGGACCTATGAATCTACGATGGTTCACAGAGAGATTACAAAGATGCATGAGAGAAAGGAGTATGCAGAATCAAAACGATTGTTATATGTTGCCGTCACGAGGGCACGGGATTATCTCGTATTATCTGGAGAAAAACCTAAGAAGAATACGGAGTGTTGGAGGGAATGGCTGGATCAATTTCTTGAATTTCACCCTGAGTGGGTGCGTGGGATTGAAGAAGAGGATATTAGTGATTTGTCTCCATCCGAAAGTAAAAGTATCTATCAGCTTGACCAGGGCTACCAGAAGCTTGAAAAGATTAAGGTGGAAGAGAGTAGAGACAATGAAGAGTTATGCAGGAGAATACTTCAGCAGTCCTGTTTTTATAAGCCTTTCCCTGTAGAAGAATTTTATATTACGGTGACCGCACTCAGTGAGTATATGGTGTGTCCTCAAAGGTTCTACTATACGCAGTATCTGGATTTGGATGAAGGGATAATGAGTGATCTTGAGGGAGATGGTAAACGTTTTTTAGAAAGACATGATGGGACAACTCAAAATCTGAGTAACTTAGAGAAAGGTAACCTGGTTCATTTTATTTTAGAACATATCGACTTTCAGCTTGATTTAGATAAAAGAAGAAGACAGATAGATGATCTGCTGGTTAACCAAGGGTTTTTACCAGAAAGTGACGAAGTGGAGAAACTAAAAGAAGATACTCTCGCGTTTTTATACAGTGATTTGGGGATTACCTTATCCCAGATTAAAAAAGAGCACCTCTTTAGGGAAATTCCATTTATGCTTAAATTGAAAGAGAATGATCATCCCTTCGTGGTTATCCTGCAGGGGGTTATTGATCTCTTATTTCGAGATTGTAAAGGGGTGTGGACAGTGGTAGATTATAAATATTCTGCAGGGAGGGGGAGCGACGAGGAGCGTTATAAAATCCAATTGATGGCTTATGCCCTCTCAGTCGCTAAGAGAATGAAGGAAGATAAAATAAGGGCTGTTTTAAAAATTATAGGGGAGAGGGAAATTTCCCCAGAGGAGTGGACATTTACGGAAATTGAGTTAAAGGATTTTGAAAAACAGATTACCACCCATATTCATGAGATTGCACGAAGGCAGATGAGTGGTACTCCAGAGATATGGGCTCGAAGAGAAGGAGGAGATTGTAGACGTCTCGACTGCATTTATAGGAAAAGATGTAATATCTGATAAGCATCTCGGGAACGCTACAACTTTATTGAAATAATGTTGCTTTTAGTGGCGTAGGACATCCACATGAAATAGTGATATGTGTAGAATCCGTTACGAGTTACACATTGCGTAAAAATCAAAATGTGAAAATCTAGACTTAATCTGATAGGCGTTTTAAAAAAGATTTGATCAAACCAGACATTATCAAAAGGCATACACTACATATAGAAGCTTATGTACATTACCTACTTGAAAGATACTGTCGGCATTGGCAAGTAACTTAAAGAAACCTTCCATTGTGGATACCACTACATTTTATGTTTGAAACCTATATTTAAAAAGGAAGTACAAGGCTTCAAGGAAGGATTTATACTCCACTTATCAGGCATAAATTTTGCCCTCTTTGAATCACTGATCCATAGCTTTAAAGTTCTTATCCAAAACCCCACAATGTTACATCAGGTGCAGTTGCTTAGCCGAGCTCAGCCAGGCCATATCTTGTGATCATGTTTTTGTTGCCATATAGGGGGAGTTTTTCTATGCTTGTCTCATCAAAAGTAAGTTCAATGATATCCGGATATAAGGTTCTACTGTTGATTATAAGATTGTCCGATTTAAACCAGCTCTTTTAACAGAGGTAATGTTTACGTTAATGATATAATGCTTGATAAATTAGGCTGACATGTGTTTGTCTGTGAGGAGATGTCTAAAAGAAACAGACCTCGCATTTGGACTCTAGAGTATCGAAAACTTGATGAACAAGGGTTGCTATGGAAATGTATTGGTATTCTCTTGGTCGGAGGGGTACTGGTATACTTTCAAGTCCTGTTTTTTGATTTCCTTCGCTGGGATGACCCTGCCAATGTGTCCAATAACCCCTATATTAAGTCTCCCAGTCTGAGTGGAGTGATTCACTTTTGGCAAAATGCCTATTGGAATCTATATATCCCATTGATCTATACGTTATATTCTATCAGCGCGGGGATTTCTCATGTTTTTTTCCCGGAAGCCTCTCACCCGAGCGGTTTAAACCCTGGGGTATTCCATGGTCTTAATCTTTTTTTGCATCTTTTAAATTCGATATTAGTACTTCGTTTATTCAGAGATTTGCTTTCTTATGAACGGGGATCTACCTATTCCGATAATTGGCACTACCTGGCGCCATTATTTGGTACTCTAGTTTTTCTTTTACATCCGATACAAGTAGAGACTGTTGCCTGGATATCGGCCACAAAGGATCTGACCTACACTTTTTTCGGACTCTTAGCCATTCAAAACTATCTGTTTTTTCTCAATAAAAGAAAAGTAGACGAGGGTGAACGAAAAGAAAGGAAAAGAGGTTCGGAATTCGGGACATATGTAATCAGTCTCCTTTGTTTTAGTTTGGCCCTTCTTTCAAAGCCTTCTGCGGTTTGCATTCCACTCTTTGTTCTTGTGTTAAGCTATTTTGGGCTAAAGCGACCTCTAAAGGAAACAGCTACATTTTTGTTTCCGTGGTTGATCATTTGCCTCCCTTTGATCATTTATACCAAGATTCAACAACCAAGTTCAGATATCGAATACATTGCGGATGTCTGGTTGAGGCCTTTGATCGCGTTGGATAGTATTTCATTTTACTTGTACAAAATATTGTTTCCCCTTAAATTGAGTGCTGTTTATGAACGCTCACCTCAGTTTATCGTTGAATCTGGTCAAGTTTATTGGACTGGTTTACCTGCACTGGTTCTATTCTTAATTGGTTTGGTTTTTTGGAAGAGGAGGGAATTCCGGATTGCATGTGTTGGCATATTGCTCTTATATGTTGGTCTTTTGCCAGTATCTGGACTGATTCCTTTTCGATACCAGGACTACTCCACGGTTGCAGATCACTATCTTTATTTTCCACTTATTGGTTTTTGTCTTTTAGTCGCATGGATTACCATGGCTTTTAGTCAATTAAAGGCTGTTAGGTTAGTGGTTGTCCTGTTTTGCTGTTTGATTGCTATTCGAACAAGCTTTTCACTGAGAAACTGGAAGGATGATGAGGTATTTGCTGATTTTCTATTGCGATACAATCGAAATAGCTATGTCGGTTTGAATGTATTAGGTTATCAACAAATGTCCAAGCATGAATATGAGGAGGCCTATAAAAGTTTAAAAAAGTCCCTTTCTATCAAACCGCAATCAGACTCCGCTCGGAAGGATTTTGGAGCACTACTTTTCAGGATGAATCGTTATGATGAAGCCATTGAGTATTTTAAACAATTGTCTTTAGAACAGCCTAAAAACGCTGAATGGAGAAAGAATCTAGGAGTTTTATACTATCGAAAGAAAATGGTAAATGAGGCGATTTCTTCATATCTGGATGCCATTTCAATTAACCCCAACTACGGAGAGGTTTATCAAAATCTGGGTTTTATTTATTTTAATGCAAAGAAACCGATGAAGGCTCTCAATATGTATATGAAAGCTCTTTCTCTAGGTCATGTGAATCCCAATGTATTAAATATGATTGGTGTGATCTATTTACGGAATAAAAGAGAGCGTGAGGCGATACCTTATTTTGAAAGGGCACTGAGGATGGATCCTAGCCTTCAGGGTGTACGTAGTAACTTGAAGCTGGCTGTGCACATGCTTGGGAAAAAGAACTGAACTCAATTTCATAAATTTTCTATGGTCGTTTTTCTTTTTTCTCTACACAAAAAATTTGAGAAACGGAAGGTCCAAAATATGGAATTGAGAAAACATGATTTATGTTACTTCTGCCTTATGAAATGGCATTACAATATACCGAACATGACTAGTAATATGCTCCTGAGTGATGCCACACCGAATTGTAGTTAGCTTCTTCGCAGATAATTAATCACGTTAAACCGCCAATCCTGATAGTGCGAACCTAATATGCTAAAATTATATGTCTATGCCACATAGAATTAAATAGCACTATTTAGATTAGCTAATGGCTTTAATAACTTCCTTATATACATTTTCAACAGTGATTGCTTGCATACATTTATTGTCAAGGCATGCGGATTTCCTATGGTTATATGCTGAAACGCAAGGGCTACACATAAAGTCGGCATACATAACAGTTACATTTTTACTTAAAGGAGTATAGCAAAGTGGGGTTTCTGGTCCAAAAAGAACAATTATCTTAATTGATGTGTGTGCAGCAAAATTAGGCGGACCTGAATCATTACTAACAAGTACATCTGCAATATTATAAAGATCAATAAGTTCTTTCAGTGTTGTCTTCCCTGCAAAATCAATACATCTTTTATCACCTACTTCATCATATATTATTTTTGTATCTTTTTGCTCTTCCTTTGTTCCCGTGATAATAACATAGCCAGAAGTATATCTAATGAGATTTTTTGCAAGTTCTGAATAATTTTTTAAAGGCCATCTTCTTAAAGGAAGCAATTTACTTGCATTGGGGTTAAGAATAATTATTTTCTTATCTTCATCAAAATCAGGATTAATCAATTTTATTCTTTCAATCATCTTGTTCTTAGATTCCCTGTCAGACGATATTGGGGGAGGATAAAAATTTTTTAATTCAAAGTTTCTTTTTAGCAGCGGCACCTCATCTCTTGAAGCATCAATTGCATGAACACAGGCAAGAAAATTAAAGGCTATATGCCTTGTATGATTATAAAGAACCTTTTTTGTTTGAAAATTACCTTTATAAAGCCCTTCCATATGGAACTTATTAAATCCAATTACATCATTTGCACCAATCAAATAACTTAACAACGCACTGAATCGTGAAAAAAGCTCTATATCAATAATCACATCTATCCTTTTTCTTCTTAATTGCCATACAACCTTTAATGTATCAGTACACATCAGTAAAAAAGATCTGCTTCTTATTGTAAATAAGTTTTTACAATCGACAATACCCATCACTTCAACTATCTCTAAGATCTCTTTAAACATTAAATAATATATTTCTGTCCTTGGATGGTTCTTTTTTAAGTACATGATAGAGGGAGCAAGAGACACCGCACTTCCCATTTCAGAAAGCTGTATAAACAGTATCTTATCGATTCTATTTTCTTGTTTAATCTTAAAAAATCTAATAATGCTATATATTATTGAAAAGCAATAGCAAAGAGGCACCCCCATATGCCTATCTACTATGCGCATAAAGTCTACATGCATTTTAGTACTCCTCCCCTCTATTATTATTTTAAATTTCTTAAAGAAATCTTTAGATTATATACAAAATTTTTACCATTTCTTCAATCTCCTTTTTGAATCTCTAGTATCACCTTCCACATGGGAGCGAGTGCTGATTGTGCCATATGTCTTCGCCCACTTGGTGAATCCCCTCGCAGACGTAGCGATCACCCATGGTGGAGCCTGTATGATCCAGAGAACAATTCACTCTGACACACCGATTGTTGGTGTACCTCTGCATCTTGAACAGGCAGGAAATATTTCTTTGGTGAAGCGACAGGGAGCAGGCTTAATGTTATGGAAGCAGGAGTTAAGCAAACGTCGACTCACCTCTGCTCTCAATCAGATTGTTAGTGACAAGCGTTTTCGGGAAAATATGCTCAGGCTCAAACAGATTCAAGACCAGATAGATGGTGCTTCCAAAGCTGCACAGGTATTAGTAGACTTTGTCGAAGGTAAAGTCTCATAACAGCTCTTTTCAGCGGACGAAGACATAGCATACCATTGATCTTCTCTATTTAGGTTACCAGAGAGACTGTCGAAAAAGTCTAAATTTGCCTTTTGTGTTAAATTTGAGTATTGTAAAATCAAATAGTTACAAAGCACAAAATAAAAGTTTCAGGGTTTTTCGACAGTCTCGCTAGCTTCTTAACAATTGAATGGCCAAATTTGTTGTGGTTACTAGGCAAGTCACACTAAAATCTTTTTAAAAGTGACTGTTGTGTTTGCATATAATTTATGTTCTTAAATACCTAATCTACACCTTTAAAGTGCTTACCGAAAGCCACAAAATTCTACTTCAGAGGCAGTTCCACATCTTGTAATCCAAGAGGGATTTTGCTATATTTATCCTATCAAGAAAGGACTTCTTGTCAATAAAGAATTCTTATTTCTGCTTATTCAAAATCAGAAAGCCAAAATACTGAAAGTTACTAAACATAAGTTTCAACCTTCTACTAAAAATTATTATTAAACCGGAGGAAATCCTACTATATTTCTCCTAGGGTACAATTATAAGAATTTGACACATTTAACAGAAATGAATATAATTAAATATACACTGAAGAGCCAAACCCTGGGTGATCAGTGAACAGAAGGTCACAGTTTTTTATTGCGGATATTGAATTAGCAATAATAAAATGATTCTGGGATTGGTTTTACGGAATGCTAGGCTTGAGAGTGTCGAAAACCTTAAAACCCTGATTTTGTCCTTTGTAACTATTTGATTTTATTATATGCAATATTCACAAAAATGGCAAAATTGAACTTTTTCGACAGTCTCCTTCCTAAGGTATATCTTAAAATTATACTTAGCAGCTTTTTATTTATGAGACCGTAGAGTGCCCAGAGGAAAGAAAGTTAAAAATCATAAGAAAGGCATATAAGAGTTAGGTAATTGATCTTTTGGATACTGGATAGTAGATGCTGGATTCTGGATGCAATTTTATTTTTTCCTTCATGTCTGGTTTTTTCGGACGCTCTTTTAAAAAATTTTGTGTTTTATTTTTAAAATCATATAAAAGTACTATCAAATAATACATGGAAGAAATATAGAAGTAGGATTAATGAATAACAAACTATTAAAAACCATATTTATTTTTTTAATCATTACTTCATTTGCCTTAATTATCAATTCTAATATAGGAGCAGTAGTTAAAGATGATCTCTCTGCTAGGGATCCAATGAGAATGCAACAAGTATTAGATTTCTTAAAAGACATTCGTAGTGCACAGAAACCCAAATATGCACCAGGTGAGATAATTGTAAAGTTTAAAGATGATATCTCTGAGATAGCCCTTGATGTGGCAAAGGGTAGAAGGAGTTTCAAGGTACTATCCAAGACAGCAAAACTTGGGGAACTAAAGACCAAATACAAAGTCAAAAAGATGGAGAGGGTTATACAAGGACTAAGACATATTAAAAACAGAAGAACATTATTAGAACATGTAAAAGGCATAAGGTCAAGACATCTTAGAAGAACGATTAAGGACTTTAGGGAGGATACAATCCCAGACCTGCATAATATCTATTTAATCACATTAGATGATGATGCAGATATAGAGGCAATATGTAAGGAATACAATCAGGATTCAAATGTGGAATATGCTGAGCCAAATTATATTGTTGAAATTCAAACAACTCCATTACCAGATGAACCTTATATACCTGATGACTATTATCTTAATGATGGGGAAGGCAACTATAGAGAAAGTTCCTGGGACCAAAGCTACCCAGACCTCTGGGGCCTTAAAAATATCCAAGCCATAGAGGCCTGGAATGTTTTTGATACAAATGATGATGGAATATTTAATCCTGATGAGACTAAACCTGGCGAAGGAGTTGTAGTGGCGGTTATAGATACAGGTGTGGATTTTAACCACGAAGATATCGCTGATAATATATGGGAGAATGAGCTGGAACAAATCGGTGATGCAAACGGTGATGGATATCCTGGAATTGGGGGAGTAGACGATGACGGAGATGGTTTAACAGATGAAGAT
>SMTZ1_10008588_pt1 | contig 10195 bp, 7 predicted proteins | sample DeeMarSWOR136_30_FD_25667 | JGI IMG/M metagenome (IMG submission 25667) | reverse complement strand
TGCATGCTGGGTGCATTGAAAAGGAAGGCCGCCCTGTACGAGGAACTGGGCATCCCGACACGATACGAGATACTTCTGGTTGTCGGCCTGGGCAGGCGGAAGGAGAGTGCGGTGATCGAGCCCGTGCCGGCCGATGGGGACACGGCATACTGGACGGACGGCGGCGGAGTACACCATGTCCCGAAGCGCTCCCTCCGGGACGTCATCATAGGTGAGCTATAGCCGATAATTGATACGAAGTGGACGAGGCGTTGACTGCTCCCTGCGGGATGAACTGCGCAATATGCAGCGGGGACGGCTGGGTTGTGCTGGGGTCATATGCTGCCGCAATGGGATCTGCGTCGACGGTGGGATCGATGAGTTGGAGGCGAGAATTGAGGTGCATAGATGGGGGGTGGGTGAGCGCGCTAGTCTTCGCTGTACCAGCCGAGGCGTACTGCTCCCGGGCCGTTGTGGACTATGGTTACCGGGGAGACGCCGGTGACATGTATTTCCTTGACCGGCAGCTTTGACAGGAGCCGCTGCTTCAGGTCTTCCGCATCTGCCGCGGCGTCGTCGTGACTCACCACGACGTGCAGGTCCCTGCCTCCGCTTCTCTTCTTGACTATCTCAACTGCCCTGGCCATCGCTCTGGCCTTGCTTCTGGCCCTGGTCACCGGGGTCATGGCCCCCTTGGTTGAAGAGTCCAGCTCCACAATAGACCTGAGGCCGAATGGGGGATCCCTCCAGGCAGAGGCACTGCCCATCCTGCCTCCCCTGCCGAGGTAGTAAACCGTGTCCAGTATGTAGAGGAGGTTGAGCCTCGGTATCAGCCGGTTAAGCCTGGCAACTATGGCCGTGAAGCTCATGCCTTCGGTGGCGGCCCTGGCCGCTTCCAAAACGCAGAGCAGCTGTGCTCCGTGTTCGGTTCTACTGTTGACCAACGCGATTCTCGTTCCGGGCAGCTCCTGGCTCGCCATCCTGCCGGCGGTCACGGCTTGCTTATAGCCCATGCCGATCCAGGAGGTGTAGCAGACATGTACGATGGCCTCTGCTCTCTGGCTCAGTTTCTGATAGGTGCGCAGGAACTGTTCGGCAGTGGGAGCCGAAGTTGTCGGTAAAGTTTCCCTCTCGGCCAGGCGCTGGTAGAGGCGGGACTTGTCTACCTCCGTATCCAGATAGCTGACGCCATCGAGTATCACGTGGAGGGGCACCACCTCAATGTGGAACTCGTCGGCCATCTCCCGCGGTATGCCGGAGATGGTATCGGTCATGATAGCCACTTTGTGCATCGGCTTGCGTAGTAGTGTAATCCTTCAGGTCGTGCGTAGTCAAGCGGGTGTGTCGTGTCAGAGCAGAGTGTTACCGCAGTAGGCCGATCTTCTGGTTGGTTTTGCCATAGTCGGGACGTCACCAAGTTCGGTGGGTGCTCCGGGTTCCCACCGATTTGCCGCAGGAGTGCGGCGGCACCGAGGCCGTGGTGGAAAAAGCTTTGACAAAGCCGGTTGGCGCCTATAGAATATCGCCTGCGAATCGCGCCGACTTCCCCTGACGCACGAGCTTCACCGTTACGGACGAAGGAGACTTCCGCAAATGACGATAACCGGGAAAACCAATGTCCACGTCTACTGCCGCACCCTTGACGACATGGCAAGACAGATGAGGGATCGGGGCTGGTACAGGCTGAGGATTCCCAGATTCCTGACCTCAGTCCCTGTGCTAGTTGCCGCCGGTATCGCCGGGGGTGAGGCACTGGAGATAGGTCCCGGTCCGGCATACCTGGGCCTGGAGTGGCTGAAGCACACCCGGGGAACAAGCCTTACAGGCCTGGATATAAGCGGCGAGATGGTGGAACTGGCCAGATTGAATGCGGCGGTATACGGGCTTGCGGACAGGGCCAAGTTCGTCCTGGGGGATGCCTCAGACATGCCGTTTGAGGACAAGCAGTTCAACTGCGTCTTCAGCAGCGCCTCATTGCACGAGTGGCTGGAACCCGGGCGAGTGCTCGATGAGGTTGCCAGGGTACTGAGGCCCGGCGGCAGCTACTACATTGCCGACCTGAGGCGCTGCATGGGTGCACTGTGGAAACGGGTGGTGTGGCTCCTGGCCCGGCCCAAGGAAGTACGCCCTTACTTCATGGCTTCGGTTGAGGACTCCTACCGGCTCGAAGAGGTCAAGGCTATCCTGTGTGACACGCGACTCAGCAACTCCAGGATACGCAAGGCGTGGTACGGCTTGAGAATCACGGGCCAGGTGGCATAGACGTCGATACAGGTATCATTCGCCTGACAAAGGTTCAGGAGTCTGGCAATGTGCGGGGTGGGCCAGCAGTCAGGGATAGAGCCTGGTGCGAGTCAGGTGCCTGCTTGTTTTGGCGCGTCGAAGTCCTCGATCTGAGGGGCGGGGATCTTCTCGGCCACCTTACGGAAATGGAATCCCTGGATGGCAAAGGCTATGGATAGGGGAAAATGCCGGGGTTTCCTCAGCAACGTCCAGAGGAACAGCCTCCAGTAATGAATTCTTCCTTTTTCCCTGATACCCACAACCCACATGGACTTAACCAGCGCTTGGATACGGCGGGGACTGGTATGGCCCCTTCTTCTGCTCTCAGGCCTGTACTCTCTGAGAAAGGTCTTGATACGTTCGTAGTATGGCTTGGGTGCATAGATTGCATTGAGGATCTGTCTATAGCCGCTGGCGAGTCTTTCGCGGCCCAGCTTGGGAATGAAATTGGTTGAACCGTCTGTGTTGTCACCGGTACCGCCACGCAGCAAGCGGTTCTCCTTTTTCAGACGTTTGTACAGTCCTGTTCCCGGAGGAGCCATCAATACACCCACCATGGCGGTAACGATCCCGCTCTTCTGAATGAAACGTATCTGGCTGTCAAAGATTGACGGCGGGTCACTGTCGAAACCTACGATGAATCCTCCATACACCTGAAAACCATGGTTCTGGATCTTCTTGACCGATGCCAGCAAATCACGCTCTTTGTTCGGCAGTTTGTTGCATTCGACGAGGCTTGCCTCATTCGGGCTTTCGATGCCAACGAATACTGCATCGAATCCCACCGCAACCATAGAGCGCATCAGCTCTTCATCATCGGCGAGGTTAATGGATGCTTCCGTGAGGAATGAAAAGGGGTGCTTCTTCTCTTCAGTCCACCTGGTGATTGCGGGCAGTATCTCGGCCTTCAATTTGCGTTTGTTGCCGATGAAGTTATCATCGACGAAGAATACAGTACCTCGCCACCCCTGATCGTACAGTGTGTCCAACTCGGCGAGTATCTGACTCTCATCTTTGGTTCGTGGTATGTGCCCGTTCATTACGACGATATCGCAGAACTCGCAATTGAAAGGGCAGCCCCGGGAGTACTGGATGCTCAGTGATTCGTATTTCTTCTTGTCGACAAGCGACCAGAGGGGCACGGGGCTTGTTCTTATGTCCGGCCGTTCCTGGGATGTGTAGATATGCTTGGCACAGCCCTTCTGCAAGTCTTCCAGGAAGAGCGGAAGTATGTTTTCAGCTTCGGCGAATATGATATGGTCCACATCGTCGACGAAGCCGAGTTCTTCATACCCGGGGGTGAAGACGGGGCCGCCGGCTACCGTCGTCTTCCCGAGTTTCTTACACCTGTTGATGACTTCTCTCGCCGAATCCTGCTGCACCACCATGGCGCTTATGAACACGTAATCAGCCCAGTGGAGGTCTCTGTCAGTAAGGGCGGTGACATTCATATCCACGAGCTTCTTCTCCCACTCATCGGGGAGCATGGCTGCCACGGTCAGCAGGCCCAGTGGAGGGAAAGCCGCCTTCCGGGAGATGAATTTCAGAGCATGTTTGTAGCTCCAGAAAGTGTCCGGATTCTGTGGATAGACGAGGAGTACCCTCAAACCAGTTCTCCTTTCAGGGCGAGCTAATCGATGGTAGCACAACATGCCTGCACTGTCTAGGGGGTGTCGTCATGGCGAAACAACTGTCGTAGCCAGAGGGTGAGATGGCTAGTGGGGGGCGACCACCTTGTTCTTGAGGATGCCGATGTCCTCTATCTCGACCTCCATGACGTCGCCGACCTTGACTAGATAGTGTCCTCCTTCGGGAGTGCCGGTGAAGATTACGTCGCCGGAGCGGAGGGTCATGAACTCCGTGATGTGGCTGACAATCCTCTCGACGGAGTGGATCATCTCGCCGGTGTTGCTATCCTGTATAGTCTCTCCGTTTATTCTGGCCTTGATGGAGAGGTTGTGGGGGTCGAGGTCGGTAACCAGGAAGGGACCCAGGGGGCTGGCGGTGTCGAAACCCTTGGCCCTGGTGAGGCGTCCGTCCTTCTTGTAAACGTCCATAAGGGCGAGGTCGTTGCCGCAGGTATATCCCAGGACGTAGTCGAGGGCCTCACTCTGAGCGACATTCCTGGCGGTCTGCTTGATGACGCAGCACAGCTCTCCCTCGTGGGCCAGCTCCTGAGAGATGGTGGGATAGACGACGTCGCCATCCGGGTCGACCAGGGTGGTGACCGGCTTGAAGAAGATGGTGGGCTCTTCAGAAGGGGCGGCGCCGAGCTTCTTGGCTTCCCCGATGTAGTTGAGCCCGCAGGCGACGATAATGCTGGGCTCTGCCGGGGCGAGGAGTTGGACTTCGGCAAGAGGGCCGAGCTCTATCCCTCTGCGGAAGTTGCCGTAGAGGTCGCCAACAAGCGAGTATATGGTGCCGTCCTCCACGATTCCCCAGGCAATATCTCCGTGACGATTGAAACGAGCCAGCTTCATGGTTCCTCCTTCTTCAAGGTGCATCGGGCGGGAATATGTCGGCTATTATAGTGGGGCAGCGTCGAGAGTTCAACGGCGTTGAGAGCTGCCGGTGTGGTACAATCTGGCGAGAGCGGGGATAGGGGTGCGGGGTTGGTGAACGACGAGTTGAGGAGGGGGTGTTCTGTGCCAAGGCGAAATGATATCAAGAAGGTGATGATAATCGGGTCCGGTCCTATCGTGATCGGTCAGGCCTGCGAGTTCGACTACTCGGGTACGCAGGCGTGCAAGGCCCTGCGGGAGCTGGGTTACGAGATCGTGCTGGTGAACTCGAACCCGGCGACGATCATGACCGACCCGGGGATGGCGGATGTCACCTACATCGAACCGCTGAGGCTCGATGCCGTGGCCCGGATTGTGGAGAAAGAGCGGCCGGATGCCCTGCTGCCGAACCTGGGAGGGCAGTCGGGCCTCAACCTCAGCGCCGAGCTGGCGCGTTCCGGAGTGCTGGACAAGTACGGGGTGAAGGTCATCGGAGTTGAGGTAGACGCTATCAGACGGGGTGAAGACAGAACCGCGTTCAAGGAGACTATGGAGCGCCTGGGCATAGAGATGCCGCAGAGCGAGGCCGTCTACGATGTTGAAGGTGCGGAGAGGGTGGCAGCCGGGCTGGGGTACCCGGTGGTTATCCGCCCGGCGTATACGCTGGGAGGGACGGGGGGCGGCCTGGTGTACAACGTGGAGGAGCTGCGCGTGGTGGCCAGCCGCGGCATTGCGGCCAGCCTCATCGGCCAGATACTGGTAGAGGAGTCAGTGCTGGGATGGGAGGAACTGGAGCTGGAGGTAGTGCGCGACGCCAAGAACCAGATGATAACGGTATGCTTCATCGAGAACGTGGACGCCATGGGAGTGCATACCGGCGACTCATTCTGCACGGCGCCGATGCTCACCATAGACGAGGGGCTGCAGAAACGTCTCCAGAAGTATTCCTACGGGATAGTGGAGGCGATACGGGTAATCGGGGGCACCAATATCCAGTTTGCCCATGACCCAGAGACGGGCCGGGTGGTGGTGATCGAGATAAACCCGAGAACCTCGCGCTCGTCGGCGCTGGCCTCGAAGGCGACCGGTTTTCCCATCGCACTGATATCTGCCAAGCTGGCTGTCGGGGTGACTCTGGACGAGATACCCTATTGGCGGGAGGGCACCCTGGATAAGTACAAGCCTTCGGGGGACTACGTGGTGGTCAAGTTCGCCAGGTGGGCTTTCGAGAAATTCAAGGATGCCGAGGATAAGCTGGGGACACAGATGCGGGCTGTGGGCGAGGTGATGAGCATCGGGAAGACCTACAAGGAAGCCTTCCAGAAGTCGATCCGGTCGCTGGAGAATGGCCGGTATGGGCTGGGGTTCGCTAAGGACTTCCACGAGAAACCGCTGGACGAGCTGATGGATATGCTCAAGACGGCGACGAGCGAGAGGCAGTTCATGATGTACGAGGGGTTGCGCAAGGGCGCCGCCGTGGAGGAGTTGTACAGGAGGACATATATCAAGCCGTGGTTCATCACTCAGATGAAGGAACTTGTCGAGCTGGAGGAGCGGATTCTGGAGTACCGGGGCAGGGTGCTGCCGGATGACCTGCTGGCGCAGGCCAAGAAGGACGGATTTGCCGACGGGTACCTGTCGCGGATCCTGGGGGTGCCGGAAGTGCAGATCCGGGAGAAGCGCGTCTCGGGTGGGATCGTGGAAGGCTGGGAGCCGGTGCCGGTGAGCGGAGTGGAGAATGCGGCGTACTACTTCTCGACCTACAACGCCGCGGACAAGACGGCCAGCAGCGGGCGTCGGAAAGTAATGGTGCTGGGCGGTGGCCCGAACCGCATCGGCCAGGGGATCGAGTTCGATTATTGCTGTGTGCACGCCGCCTTCACCCTGCGTGACGAGGGGTACGAGACGATCATGGTCAACTGCAATCCAGAGACGGTGTCGACTGACTACGACACGTCGGACAAGCTGTATTTCGAGCCGCTGACGGTGGAAGACGTGCTGAGCATCTACGAAAAGGAGAAGCCGGAGGGGGTGATTGTGCAGTTCGGCGGGCAGACGCCGCTCAATATTGCCAACGAGCTGGCGGGGGCAGGCGTCAGGGTCCTGGGGACGTCGCCGGAGACCATAGACCTGGCTGAGGACCGGGACCGCTTCCGGCACATGATGGAACAGCTGGGCATTCCGATGCCAGAATCGGGCATGGCCAGCAACCTGGGGGAGGCGCTTAGCGTTGCCGGGCGAATCGGGTACCCGCTGATGGTGCGGCCGTCGTACGTGCTGGGAGGGCGGGGCATGGAGGTGGTCCACGACGAGGACATGCTGAAAGAGTACGTCGCCGCGGCCGTGGATGTGACGCCTGACCGGCCCATTCTGATCGACAAGTACCTGGAGAACGCGATTGAGGCTGAGGCAGACGCCATTGCCGATGGGACGGATGCTTTCGTGCCGGCGGTGATGGAGCACATCGAGCTGGCGGGGATACACTCGGGTGACTCGGCGTGTGTAATTCCACCGGTGAGCATAGGCCCAGAGCACATCGACACCATCAACGAGTACACCAAAAAGATCGCCAGGGAGCTACACGTAGTGGGGCTGATGAACATGCAGTATGCCATCGCCAAAGACGTGGTGTACGTGCTGGAGGCCAATCCGAGGGCGTCGCGCACCGTTCCTCTGGTTTCGAAGGTGTGCAACGTATCCATGGCGCGGGTGGCTACCCAGGTGATGCTGGGCAAGACGCTGAAGGATCTGGACATCAAGACAGGGGTGATCCCGCATTTCGGAGTGAAGGAGGCGGTGTTCCCGTTCTCCATGTTTCCCGAGGTTGACCCGGTCCTGGGGCCGGAGATGCGCTCGACGGGCGAAGTACTGGGAATTGCCGACTCATTCGGGCTGGCGTTCTTCAAGGCGGAGGAGGGGGCGCAGCAGGCGCTGCCTACGGAGGGCACGGTGCTGATAACGGTGTCGACGAAGGACCGGCCGGCGGTGCTGGAGGTGGCGAGGGAGTTCGCGGATCTGGGCTTCAAGATACGGGCGACGGTCGGCACAGGTGAATTCCTGGCCAGCCGGGGGATCGAGTCCGAGCTGATCCTGAAGATGCACGAAGGCCGGCCGAATATCGTGGACGAAATCAAGAACGGGGAGATACAACTGGTGGTGAACACGCCCAGCGGCAAGCTGAGCCAGTACGACGACTCTTATATCCGCAAGGCGGCCATCAAGTATCATGTGCCGTATATCACCACGCTGGCGGCGGCGGCGGCGGCGGCGAAGGGGATTGCGGCCCACCGTAAGGGGAGAGCGGGAGTGAGGTCGCTGCAGAGCTATCACGCGGATATCAAGTAAAGGGGTGGATTGGATTCCTCCTGTATTGGCGGCGATGGGGTGACTCTTGGAGGTGGGGGCGAGGTGGCTTTGCGGCGAGCGTTCTTCAGACGGTGGTCAAGTCGATGGTTGTCTCTCCCTGGAGATTCCCTTTCTTCGCTTCTATCTCCAGTTCAACGGCATCGACAGGGATGGTGAAGACGACGGTCCCTTCATCTGTGGTACGGTCATCGAGTTCCGTGCCACTGACCCAGACTCTGACACCTTCCAGGGGCGTGCCATCCAGGGTAACGTGTAGGGTCACAGACTCACCGGCGGCGATGTCTCCATCGAGGACTTCCAGGTCAAGCTCACGCTCGTCCTTAGGCTTTCCCCCTTCGTCAGGACCGACCTCGGTGAACTCTTGGTCGGTGCCGCTCTCGGTGGCCTGAGGACGCAGCACGTATTGTCCGCTCTGCCCAGCCCTGACTACGGTGATGTCATAGACGAAATTGGCTACGGAACCGTCGTCAATGGTGAAGGGCTTGGAGATGTGCAGCTTGCCGCCCGGGAGCTTGACGTTAGCTGTTTCGTCGTCCTCAGCGCCGGCGAGAGCGCCGGCAACAGCGTAGACATAGATGAATGCGTGGTTGTACTCCCCGGGGTCAACTGTTCCGCTCCAGATGACCAGGGCGTTCTCACCGACCAGGTTGGTGAGGTCCAGTCCATCCTCGTCATCACCGTCGGGGTCAAGGATGGGCTCAAGTTCGGTCCATCCACCATCCTCGCCGCTCCGGTGCACGCCTATGCTGGAGATCACCACATTCAAGTAGTCGAATTCTGTAATAGCGTTGACCTCGTCGCTAATGAGAAAGCGGAAATTCATCCTGCTATCGGCAGCGGGAGCTGATGGCGCAGCTGTCTCTCCCGAGTCGGCAGGTGGCTGGGAAGGTTGTGTCTCATCAGGCGGCGCGGATTCGGAGGAGGATTCGGGGCCTGCGGGAGATGACGGTGGTGCTGGCTGAGCACAGCCAGGAAGGACGAAGCCAGCCAACAGTGACGCGATCAGTAGGTAGCCAGTAACCCATTTCATCTCTCTACGCTCACCGATGATGTCTGAATCTTCCTGCTTATTATAACGAAATTGGATGCCAGAGGATTAGTGGCGGGACTGACCTGTGACACATAGCCGTTTGTGGGGGAGATAACTCCCAACTTTCATTCTCGAACCTCCTGGCGGATTGGACGACCTGGGAAGCTGCAGTGTAGCCCCCCTTGAATCGGGATGTCAATGGGTGCAAAGGCGCACAGGGATCAGCGTGGTCTTCTGGTGGCAAGGAGGACGGTGCCGATGGCGCCGACCAAGAAAGACGCGGGGCAGATGAGAATTGCCAGGAAGAAGAAGACGGGCTCATCCGCCAGGCCAATTCTGTCCCAGAAGTCATGGCCAAACCAATGAATAAGCAGACCGTAGATGGCGTTGTGCAGGAGGACGCTGGCGGGGATGCCCGCAGCGGAAGCTCCCGACAATATGAGGAAGCGCCGGGGTGTTCCCGGTGGTTGTCTCTTGACGGCCAGGAGGATCAACGCGGCCCCGAGGAAGAAAAGGGCAGCACCGGAAATGGCCATAAAGACACCGGCGATCGCTTCTCTGGCGGCAGGGATGAGGAATACGCAGGCCACGGCGACGAAGCACCCCACCAAGACCCAGAATACGACCCAGGTGAGTCTCGCCTTCACTGTTGCAGCCTTCTACCGCAGCCCCCAGCTGCTTTCCATAATCCTATGCACCGTGGGTGCCGTCCAGACGTTCCACAGGGCCGTCTGGAAGGCGGGTAAGAGTGACATGCCGTCTTTCCCCATAGTCTACCTATTTGCAGGAGCTCCTGCGAGGAAATACCTGGGCACCCGCTTCATGTAGTCCACGTACTCCTGGCCGAACCTCTCGATGTTGCGCTTCTCCTCATCCAACACTCCGAAGTGACTCATGACGGCGTAGAGAATGAAGTAGACGCAGAACAGCGTGTACGGAGTCGACCCCGGATTCCACCCCGCCACGACCATCCCGAGGACGCAGATCACGCCCGCCAGGACGTGCGAGTGGCGGCTGATGCCGTAGATGCCCCAGT